>SWCC01010117.1_pt1 | contig 144653 bp, 137 predicted proteins | sample 4692971 | NCBI WGS metagenome assembly SWCC01 (sample SAMN10267277, study PRJNA491770) | bioreactor metagenome | isolation source: DHS bioreactor inoculated with subseafloor sediment | place: Japan: off Shimokita Peninsula | collected 2006-08
GGGGGGGCTGGATTCAATTCGATGATGGCCGACGCGCGTTTGAGGCCGTATCTGGTCACAGTTGCCTCAACCTCGGTCATGCGCATCCCGAATTGATGGAGGCCGCCGGCAATGCGTTGGCGACCCTGTCGTACTGTTCGCCTGAGCATTACAGCGATTCGAGCCTTGCCCTGGCCGAGCGGGTTTCGGACCTCCTCGGTGGCGGCTACAGAATCAAGTACGCACTAAGCGGCTCTTCTGCGAATGAAATCGCGATGACCATCGCGCGTCGCCACTGGGAAGGGGCTGGAAAACCCGCAAAGCGCATCGCCATAGCGCTGGATCGCAGCTATCACGGCAACATGGGGCAGGCCCAGTTCGCAACAGGCTACGAGGCATTTCGCGTATCAGGATATTCGGATCACCCCGACTTCGTTCATGTGCCGTGTGCGCGAAATCCGGCGTCAGGAAAGCTGTTTTCGACGCAGGAGATCCAGTTGTTGCTGGAAGAGCGTATTGCTCAGATCGGCCAGGACAATATCGCATGCATGATCGTCGAACCGATTAATTTCGCCGGCGGCGTGATCGTACCGCCTGACGGCTATCTGGCCATCATTCATGAGGTGTGTCAGCGCCACGATATAACGCTCATCGTGGATGAGGTGATTACCGGTTTTGGACGCTCCGGGCAATGGTTTGCGTTTCAGAAGGAAGGCATCCGGCCAGACATCATCACAATGGGCAAAGGTATCACCGCAGGCTACTTTCCATTAGCAGCGGTAGCGGTCACTAATTCACTTTACAAGGAACTGCGCGAATCAAAGGTTCCGTTGAAAAAGGTGATTACGATGGCTGGACATCCAGTCGGCTGCGAGATTGCACTCAAGAACATCGAGATCACAACGCGTGACGGCCTGTGCAAGCGCGCAGAAGAGAATGCAGAAATCTTCTACGCCACCCTGAAACCACTTGAAGGTCTTCGCTCAATCAAGGAGATCCGGGGAGCGGGGCACATGTGGGCGGTAGAGTTTTCTGATCTCGACCAGTGGAAAGCGCCGGAAGTTGCGAAGATGGTGGCTGCGCGATGCGAGGACGATGGCTGTATCGTCGCAGCATCTGCAGGAATCATCAGAATCAATCCGCCACTGAATTCGTCGAGTTCGGAAATTTCATTCGCCTGCTCGATGCTTGTCAAAGCCGTGGAGCATGTGGACCGCGGCGGTTGACGCCTGGTCGGGACTGAAGGCGATGCCCAGCGCCAGGCGCTGCGGCATCGTCAGACACTGATACCCCGCGCGCTACGCAAGCCGTCCTGTGAATCCGGGACTTCATAACATCGGCGCATCAGCCGATGCCGAGTCAAACGGCGCTACACATCACTTCTTCACACTTACCAACCAAAGGAACACTCCTATGACCCAAGCCATTGAACGCAGCCACTGCAACGCCCGCATGAGCAAGATTGTCCGCCATGGGGGATTGATCTACCTTTGTGGGCAAACTGCAATGGGCAGCGCAGCGACAGATATCAGCGCACAGACAACCGAGGTGTTATCGCGCATTGATTCATTGCTCGCCGAGGCTGGTAGCGATCGTAGCCGTCTGCTCTCGGTGCTGATTCACCTGAGTTCTCTGGATGACTTTGCCGAAATGAACACGGTATGGGAGAGCTGGGTGCCAGAAGGATGCGCACCTGCGCGAACGACGGTCGAGGCACGTCTTGCCTCTCCCGCTTTGCTCGTTGAAATGACGGTCGTGGCGGCGGAAGCCTGACCTTCTGCGCAGCACAAATTCATGACCGCGGAATCGGTGGGGCTCGATGCGCATCCGGCCTTGCCGGCGCATATCGAAGTGCGCATCGAGGCTCGCGCTGGGGGTTCGATGGATTGCGAACCGGGTCGTCCCTGCAAGAGAAGCTGCAGTGATCGCGTGTGGCAACGAGAACCAGGAAGCGCTGGATGAAGCTTCGCCACCTGATTCCCCCCGGCGAACGCTGGTGGAAGTCGCTCGACGCGACCACGGTTCGAGGCGACCTGATCGCCGGTCTGCTGGGGGCGCTGCTGGTGCTGCCGCAGGGGGTCGCGTTCGCACGCCTCGCGGGACTGCCGCCGGCGTATGGCATCTACTCGGCGATTCTGCCCTGCATTGCGGCGGCGCTCTTCGGTTCGAGTCGCCATGTTGTCTCCGGCCCGACCAACGCGAACTCGCTGGCCCTGTTCGCAATGCTCTCTCCGCTTGCTGCACCCGGCAGTCCCGAGTACCTGCAACTCGTGTTTACGGCGACCTTCATGGTCGGCCTCATGCAGTTGCTGGTCGCCCTGTTCCGACTTGGCGTGCTCGCGAACTTCATCGCGCCATCGGTTTTGCTGGGCTTCACCTCAGGTGCGGCCTGCCTGATCGCCTACCATGCGGGTATCGACCTGCGCGATCTGGTCTGGCCTGAGGAAGGGGCGCTGGCCCCGCTGGAGCTCGTGGTTGCGGCGGTCACGGTGATCGTGACGGTGCTGGTCGCGCGATTCTTTCCACGCTGGCCAGCGATGCTGACCGGCCTGGCCAGCGGCTTTGCCGCTGCCGCCGCGAGCGCGGCCCTGGGCGGTCCGGGTTACGTTCAGATGGGCGCCATTCCGTCCATCATTCCGCCACTCAGTTTGCCGGACTTCGACCTGGAGAAGCTGAGCCAGGTCGTCGGCCTGTCGTTGGCGCTTGCCGTGGTCGCGCTTGGTCAGTCGATCTCCATCGCCAAGGCCATCGCAGACAGGTCGGGGCAGCACATCGACGCCAATCGCGAGTTCTTCGGCCAGGGCCTGGCCAATGTTGCTGCGAGCTTTTCTTCGTCCTATCTTTCGTGCGGTTCGCTGAACCGCTCAATGCCGAATTTCGAGGCGGGTGCGCGCACGCCGCTGGCGGCTGTGGCCTCCGCGCTGATTCTTCTGGTGCTCGTCGCGCTCAGCGAGCGCCTGCTTGAGCGCTTGCCGATGGCCACCATCGCCGCGTTGTTGCTCTACGTCGCCTGGACCCTGATCAATATCCCCCGGATCCGGGAAACCCTGCAATTCAACATGCAGGAGGCGGCGTGCATGGTGGTGACGTGGGGCGCAGTCCTCGTCACGCGGATCGAACTGGCGATCCTGATCGGCATGGGTCTGTCGCTGATCTTCTACCTCTACCAGACCTCACGCCCGGCAATGCGGGTGCTGGTGCCCGTCCCGCAGGGGCGGCGCTTCACGCCCCTGACCGAACTCGATCAGGTCGAGCCCGAATGCCCCCAGCTCAAACTGGTGCGCATGGAAGGATCCGTCTATTTTGGCGCCTCTCAGCAGGTGAGCGACACGTTGCGCCGCTACCGCGAGTGCTTGCCCAAACAGAAGCACTTGCTGGTCATGGTGAAGAGCATGAACTTCATCGACCAGGCGGGCGCCAGGGTATGGGAGCAGGAGGATGACGTGCGGCGGAAAATGGGGGGCGCACTTTACTTTCATCGGCCTCGTGCGCGCGTCGTTGCCGTGTGGGAGCGCACCGGCTTTCTCGAACGGCTGGGGAAAGATCGAGTCTTCGACAGCAAGCATGATGCACTGGCATCAATCGTCCCCTCTCTCGATCCGCAGATCTGCGCGCGATGTACCGCCAGGACCTTCCTCGAATGCCCCGGGGAGGGAGCTCCCTGCGTTCAGCCACGCTGTGGCTGAAATGATGCTGGGCACTTCCGTAGAAGTGCCCAGCATCATCATGAATTGGCGCGCCCGAGACGATTCGAACGTCCGACCCCTGCCTTCGGAGGGCAGTACTCTATCCAGCTGAGCTACGGGCGCAGAGTGGGCCGGTCAGAACGACCAGCGCACGAAGGCCGGAAGGATATACCGCTTCGCGGGGGAAGTCCATTCGGCCTTCGTGCGTCAATGAAGCGGTGTGGCGTTCAGTCGCGCAGAAAGACCTGCAGCAGATCGTTCAGAAAGCGGCGGCCTTGCTCGGTGGGGCGCAGGGTGTTGTTGGCGGTGTCCAGCAGGCCGCGCTTGCGGGCGTCGATGAGTTCGGCTTCGATGCTGGCCAGCGGCAGGCCGGTGCGTTCGGCGAACAGGGTTTGGGGTACGCCGCCGGTGAGGCGCAGGGCGTTCATCATGAACTCGAAGGGGAGTTCGGTGGTGCCGACGTCGCGACGCTCCTGGATGAAGTCGCCTTTGGCTGCGCCTTCGAGGTAGCGGCCGGGGTGCTTGTGGCGCATCTCGCGCACGATGCCTTCGTGGCTGGAGAGCTTGCCGTGGGCGCCGGGGCCGACGCCGAGGTAGTCGCCGAACGCCCAGTAGTTGAGGTTGTGGCGGCATTCCTGGCCGGGGCGGGCGAAGGCGGAGGTTTCGTAGTGCCTGAAGCCGGCGTCGGCCAGGCGCGCTTCGATGGCGTCCTGCATGTCGGCGGAGAGGTCGTCGTCCGGCAGCGAGGGCGGCGTGTGGGCGAAGGGCGTGTTGGGTTCGAGCGTGAGGTGGTAGCACGACAGGTGGCTGACGCCGGTGGCGAGCGCGGTGTCGAGGTCCTTGAGTGCGCCTTCGAGCGTCTGCTCGGGCAGGGCGTACATCAGGTCGAGGTTGATGCGCTCGAAGTGCTGCTGGGCGATGTCGATGGCACGGCGCGCTTCACCGCTGTCGTGGATGCGCCCGAGGCGCTTGAGCATGGTGTCGTCGAAGCTCTGGATGCCGATCGACAGCCGATTGACGCCGGCGGCGCGGTAGTCGCGGAAGCGTTCGGACTCGAAGGTGCCGGGGTTGGCTTCGAGGGTGATCTCGGCCATCGGGTCGAGCTGCAGGCGCATGCGCAGGGCGACGAGCAGGCGGTCGAGGGTGGCGGCAGACATCAGGCTGGGGGTGCCGCCGCCGATGAAGATGCTCAGCACGCGCCGACCCCAGACCTGCGGCAGGGCGGATTCGACGTCGGCGATGACGGCATCGAGCCACGCATCCTCGGGCAGGCTGCCATCGCTGCTGCGACTGGTGTGCGAGTTGAAGTCGCAGTACGGGCATTTGCGCACGCACCACGGGAAATGCACATACAGCGAGAGCGGGGGCGAGGCGCTGAGCCGGGGTCTTTCGATGGTGTCGGGGCGGGCGCTGACGGCGGCCGGAGCCGGCGTCAGCGGGATGATGCGGCGATCACTCACAGCGGATGGGCGGCGAGGCGGTCGAGCAGGTGACGCATGGCTGCGCCGCGATGGCTGAGCGTGTTCTTGAGCCCGGCGTCGAGTTCGGCGGCGGTCTGTTCGAGTTCGGGCAGCCAGAACAGCGGGTCGTAGCCGAAGCCACTGTCGCCACGCGGTGCTTCGAGGATTTCGCCGTGCCATTCGCCGTCGGCGATGAGCGGGCGCGGGTCCTGAGCGTGACGCACGAGGACGACCGCGGAATAGAAATACGCCGTGCGGTCGGTCTCGTTGGCGAGTTTGTCGAGCAGCAGCAGATTGTTGCGTGCATCGGATTTCGGCTCACCGGCGAAGCGCGCCGAGTGCACGCCGGGCGCGCCACCGAGCGCGGTGACGCACAGGCCGGAGTCGTCGGCGATGGCGGGCAGGCCGGTGGCCGCGGAGGCGTGGCGGGCCTTGGCCAGCGCGTTCTCGACGAAGGTGGCGTGGGGCTCCTCGGCTTCGGACACGCCGAGCACGGATTGCGGTACCACCTCGATGCCGAGTGGCGCGAGCAGGGCCTGCATTTCGGCGGCTTTCTTGGCGTTGTTGCTGGCGAGAACGAGACGCTGGCTCATGGTTTCAACCCCCTAGTGCAGCCTGTTGCAGTTCGGTCAGGCGACCGATGCCGGCCTCGGCGAGATCGAGCAGGGCGTTGAGTTCGGTGCGCGAGAAGGCGGCGCCTTCGGCCGTGCCCTGCACTTCGATGAGACCGCTGGCGCCGGTCATGACGACATTCATGTCGGTGTCGCAGTCGGAATCTTCATCGTAGTCGAGGTCGAGCACCGGTGTGCCCTTGTAGATGCCGACCGACACGGCGGCCACGAAGTCGGTCATCGGACTGGTGGCGAGCTTGCCGTCGGCGACCAGCTTGTCGAGCGCATCGCGCACCGCGACGCAGGCGCCGGTGATGGCAGCGGTGCGGGTGCCGCCGTCGGCCTGCAGCACGTCGCAGTCGATGGTGATCTGGCGTTCGCCCAGTGCGGCGAGGTCGACCACGGCGCGCAGGCTGCGGCCGATCAGGCGCTGGATCTCCTGGGTGCGGCCGCTCTGCTTGCCCTTGGCCGCTTCACGCGCGCTGCGGGTATGGGTGGCGCGCGGCAGCATGCCGTATTCGGCGGTGAGCCAGCCCTGACCCTTGCCGCGCAGGAAGCCCGGTACGGTTTCTTCCACGCTTGCCGTGCACAGCACGCGGGTTTCACCGAACTCGACCAGCACCGAGCCTTCGGCGTGTCGGGTGAAGCCGCGGGTGATGCGGACGGGGCGGAGTTGATCGGGCTTACGTTGACTGGGTCGCATTGCAGATTCCTGTTGCTTTACTTGGTGAATTTCTTGATGGCCGAGTTGATCTCGGAGATGGCGCGTTCGATTTCGTCGTCGGTGAGGTCTGCCGCGCTGGCCGGGCTACGGGTGCGCTGGAAGGCTTCCATCTGCGTGGTGAAGTCGTGCAGGGCCATGGTCTGGGTGGACACCGAATCGGGCACGGCTTCGCCCAGGTCGTCGTGCCAGCACATGGTGACCATCGACAGGTTGTCGCAGGTTGCGCCAGCAAGCGTCTCGGCCTCGGACATGAGCTTCGGAACGGCTTCAAGCAGATTGGTTCCGGTCAGGCCGCGCAGCAGGCCCTGATTGCCCACTGGCCCCCATACGCCGTCCGAGCAGATGGCGATGATGTCGCCGTCCTGCAGCAGGGTGCGGCGGGAGAACTCGATCTGCGGCGGATGGGTGCCACCCAGGCAGGAGTAGATGCGGTTGCGCCCGGGGTGGGTCGCCGCGCCTTCTGCGTCGAGCAGGCCCTGATCCATCATCAGTTGCACGCGCGAGTGGTCGCGGGTCTGCACGTTGATCCTGCCCTGGCGCAGCAGGTACAGGCGCGAGTCGCCGGCATGAGCCCAGTGAGCGTAGCCTTCCTGCACCACGCAGACGACGATGGTCGTGCGTGGCGCCTCGGGCAGATTCTTGTCGAGGGCGTAGTCGAGGATGGCATGGTGCGCGCTCGACAGCACCCGCGACAGGAACAGCGCTGGGTCCTCGAGCTTGGGCTGGGCCTCGCGCTGGAAGGCCTGAGTGATGTACTGCACGGCAATATGAGAGGCGACCTCGCCATGGAGGTGGCCACCCATGCCGTCGGCAAGCACCATGATCAGGGCGTCGCGCGAGTAGCAGTAGGCGATGCGGTCCTGATTGGTCTTGCGTTTGCCGATACGGCTTTCCTGGAAGATGGTGAATCTCACGACGTGCTCCCTCAGCCCTTGCCGATGAAGGTTTTGAGCCGGGACCCGAGGTCGGTGAACCAGGTCGCCGGCATGGCTTCGCCCGCCTGCTTTTGCATCAGCGCCTTCTGCAACGAATAGACGCTTTGCGGACGTTTCAGGGGGTCGAGGTGCAGGCACCACTCGACCAGTTCCAATAGCTGTTCAGAATACTTGCCGGCATGCGTTTTTGATACCGGTTGTACGGTATCGCGCTTTAAGCGCTCGTCAGAGCGCAGCGGGGCAGTGCCGACGATGCAGGCATACATGCTGGCGCCGACACTGTAGATGTCGCTCCAGGGGCCAAGGGCTTCGCGGTTGCCGAACTGCTCGGGCGAGGCGAAGCCGGGGGTGTACATCGGCTTGAGCATCGGCTGCTCGAGCGCCAGCGTCTGGCGCGCGGCGCCGAAGTCGAGCAGCACCGGTGTGCTGTCTGCACGCAGGTAGATGTTCGATGGCTTGATGTCGAGGTGCAGCAGCTTGTGCGCATGGACTTCGCGCAGGCCGTTGAGCATGCGGGTGAACACGCCGCGGATGAAGCGCTCGCGCACTTCGCCCTTGTGCTTCTGGATGTAGTCGTGAAGGGTGCGGCCGCGCTCGAACTGCATCACCATGTACACCGTCTGGTTGGCGCGGAAGAAGTTGAGCACGCGCACAACGTTGGGATGCATCAGCTTGGCCAGCGAGCGCCCTTCCTCGAAAAAGCACTTCATGCCGTAGCGGAAGGCGGGCTGGTTTTCGTCCGAGACCTGCGGTTCGATCTCGCCGTCCTTGCGCAGGGCGAGCGAGTTCGGCAGGTACTCCTTGATCGCGACCGGCGTGCCGTCGGTATCGTAAGCGAGATACACAATGGAGAAGCCGCCGAGCGATAGCTGGCGCTCGATCTTGTAATGATCGAGTTGAAAGCCGGAGGGGAGTGCGCAGTTTGCTTGAGGCGGCATCTTCGAGGGCGCTAATATTCGGCTTTCCGCAGCTTTTCCTGACAGGGCCCTGCAGTGTAAACGATCGCAGCAGGTTCCCGGAGACCCTACCCATGATTCACAGCATGACAGGCTTTGCGGTGCAAACCCGTGACCTAGGCCCCGTTAGCCTTCATCTGGAGCTGCGCAGCGTCAACTCCCGCTATCTGGACCTCAACTTCCGCATTGTCGAAGACCTGCGCCAGGCCGAGCCCGCGATTCGCGAGCAGATCACCGGCCGCCTCAGCCGCGGCAAGGTCGAGTGCCGTCTGAACCTGCAGACCAACAATGCCGCACCGCGCACGCTGGCGCTCAACAGTGGCCTGCTGGCCCAGCTCGCGGATGCCCAGACCAAGGTGCAGGCGCAGTTTCCGTCGGCCAAGCCGATGTCGGTGGGCGAGTTGCTGCGCTGGCCCGGCATGCTGGCCGATGACGGCGTGACCTTCGAGCAGATGCAGCCGGCCATTGCCGAGCTGGCGCGCGCGGCGCTCGACGAGCTCGTCGCCACCCGCGGGCGCGAGGGCGAAAAGCTGGCGGAGATGATCCGCGAGCGCATCGCGCGCATGCGTGAGCTGGTGGCGATCGCCACGCCGCGCATGCCGGCGATCGTGGTCGAGTATCAGAACAAGCTCACCGCCCGCTTGCGCGAGGCTGTGGCCACGCTGGACGAAGACCGCGTGCGCCAGGAGGTTGCCCTGTACGCGCAGCGTATCGACGTGGCCGAAGAGCTCACCCGCCTCACCACGCACCTCGACGAGCTCGAGCGCATCCTCAAGGCAGGGGGTTCGGCCGGCAAGCGCCTGGACTTCCTGATGCAGGAGCTCAATCGCGAGGCCAACACCCTGGCTTCAAAATCGCCGGCAACCGACATCACGGCGGTGGCGATGGAGATGAAGGTGCTGATCGAACAGATCCGCGAGCAGGTTCAGAACCTGGAGTAGACAAATGACCCCGCGCGACTTGCTGCTGGCCTTGTTGGTGGTTGTGGTGTGGGGTGTGAATTTCGTGGTCATCAAGGCGGGCGTGTCCGAGCTGCCCCCATTGCTGCTCGGCGCCTTGCGTTTTGTCGCCGCGGCCTTCCCGGCGGTGCTGCTGTTCCGCCGCCCGGACGTGCCCTTGCGCCTCTTGCTGGCTTACGGGCTGACGATTTCGGTGGGGCAGTTCGCCTTTCTGTTCACTGCCATCCATGTCGGCATGCCGTCCGGCCTGGCATCCCTGGTGCTGCAGTCGCAGGCCTTCTTCACCATGCTCTTCGCCGCCTTCTGGCTCAAGGAGACATGGCGTCCAAGCCAGCTGGGCGGGCTGGTGCTGGCGGCCTGCGGCCTGGCGCTGATCGGATCTGCCCACGGTGTGAGCATGCCGCTCGGCGGCTTTCTGCTGACCTTGCTGGCCGCGTCGATGTGGGCCGCCGGCAATATCGTGACGCGCGAGATCGGGCGCCACGGCCCGGTGGACATGCAGGCGCTGGTGGTGTGGGCCAGCCTGGTGCCGCCACTGCCTTTCCTGCTGCTGTCGCTGCTGATCGAGGGGCCGACGGCCATCGGGCGCGCGCTTGCCGCGTTCAGCCTGCAGTCTGCCGCCGCCATCGCCTATCTCGCCTGGGTCGCAACGCTGCTGGGCTACGGCATCTGGAGCCGGCTGTTGTCGCGCTACCCGGCCAACCAGGTGGCGCCGTTCTCCTTGCTGGTGCCGGTGGTCGGCCTGACGACCGGCTGGGTGGTCTATGGCGAGGAACTGCAGATGGTGCACTTTGCCGGCGGCGCGCTTCTGATGGCGGGGCTTGCGGTCAATCTGTTCGGCGCACGAATCATGGCGCGCTTGAGGCGGATGGCCTGAGCCTTCAGCGTCGGCCCAGTTGCTCGTGCAGTTGTGTCAGTGCCCGCGACAGGGCCGCCGGGCGCAGCACGGTGCGGTAGTTGCCATGGCCGAACACCCGGCGCAGGGCGTCGCCGGCCTGGCTGTCGAGCGCGAGGCAGAAGACATGGATGCCCTCCTTGCGCGCCTCACGCACTGCGGCGGCGGCGTCTTCACGCAGGTAGGCGTCGTCGAATACGTCGATGTCCGAGGCTTCGCCGTCGCTGAGCAGCACCAGGTGCCGGCTGCCTTCGCGCTCGTCACGCATGCACGTCACCGCGTGGCGGATGGCCGCGCCCATGCGGGTGGAGTGGCGCGCGTGCACGCCGCTCAGCGTCTGCTCGAGCCGTCCGGGATCGTCCATGCCGAATTCGCTCAGGCGCAGGTAATCGACCTGCTCGCGGGTGTTGGACGAAAAGCCGTGCACCGCCACCCGGTCGCCGCTGCGTATGGCCGCCGCCTGCAGCGCGATGGCGGCTTCACGCTCGAGATCGAGCACGGTGGTGCCATCGGCGTCGATCACGTCGTTGGCTGAGGTGGACAGGTCGAGCAACAGCAGCAGGCTTCGGCGGCGCGGGCTGCGGCCGCTGCGGCGGTGGATGCGCGGCTCGGGTGGCGCGCCAATGCGGCGGTCGATCATCAGCTCGGTGGCGGCGTCGAGGTCGATGTCCTCACCCTCCTGCTGCCTGCGCAGGCGTACCCGGTGATCCAGTTGCGTCACGCGGTGGGGCGCTGTTCCGGAGCGGTGCCGGGTGGAGGCGTGGGACTCTGCTGGAGGCGGGGTGCTGCGTTCGACCACGGTGCTCCATCGCATGCGCTCGCGCTCGAGCCGGTAGTCCCATTCCGGATAGGGGTAGCGGGCGAGAATGATCTCCTGCGGCGACGCGCTCCGGGTGCTGCGGCTGCCCGCCGGGGCGGAAGGGGCGTCGACACTGGCCGTGGTCTGCTCGCCTGTCTTGTCGAACATCCACAGATAGCTGTTGTCGTCGCCGTGCGCATAGGGGACGGCATAGCCTTGCAGGTTCATCCGCACCCGCATCTGGCCAAGGTCGTTGGCGAGCACCGAGGCGACGGCGCGCAACGCGGCCGGATCGTCGAGTCGTGCGGCCTGCGCTTCGAACTGCTCCCGACCCTTGCTGACCCAGTAACCGTCGTCCTCGTGGCTGGGGTCGAGCAGCGCCAGGTGAAGCCGGGCGACGAGGTCGGGAAAGCTGCCCTCCGGACCCTGCGGCTGCCGGCAGGCGAGCCTGGCCTGGTGCAGCAGCGGGGCGCGCAGCCCCGGGTAGCGTGCGATCAACAGGCGCTCGACGCGAGCATCCTCGATGGTCGATGCCATGGCGATACCCATCGGCTTGAGCTTGCCCACCGCCTGCGCCGCGGGCGAGAACAGCAGGTGCGCGGCCGCGTGCGCGATCGCGGCAAGGCGCAGGTCATTGTCGGCGTCGACCGGCAGCAGGAGCCTGTCGGCGCGCAGGATCGGGCGTGAGTGTTCCGATCCGGGCTGGTCGGCCGTAAGCCATTGAACGTCTATCCGGCGCCCGCTCAGCGCGTCGATGAGGTGGCCGAGGGACTCCAGGCTGCGCGAAGCGGTATCCGCCGCAGGCAAGGTCTCAGCCGAGGCAGGCATCCACGATGTCCTGCAGGGCCTGACGCAGATCGGGGTCGTCGGTGATGGCGCTGGTCATGGCCATGTGGCAGCTCTCGGCCGCTGGCAGCCCATCACGGATAAGCACGCCGGCATAGACCAGCATCCGGGTGGAGATGCCTTCGTCCAGGCCGCGGGCACGCAGCGCGCGCGAGTGACGGGCGATATCGACCAGGGTGGCGGCGAGCGCGGGCTCGATTCGCGCTTCGTGGGCGACGATTTCGGCTTCGGCGCTTGCGTCCGGATAATCGAACTCGAGTGCGGCAAAGCGCTGGCGGGTGGAGGGCTTGAGGCTCTTCGCGCTGCTCTGGTAGCCCGGGTTGTAGGACACCACGAGCTGGAAATCCGGATGTGCCGTGACCACTTCACCCTTGCGGTCGAGCGGCAGCTTGCGCCGCGAGTCGGTGAGCGGGTGGATCACCACGGTGGTGTCCTGGCGCGCCTCGACCACTTCGTCGAGATAGCAGATGGCTCCGCGGCGGGCGGCCACGGTCAGCGGGCCGTCGTGCCAGTGGGTGCCGTCGGCGTCGAGCAGGAAGCGCCCGACGAGGTCGGCTGCAGTCATGTCTTCGTTGCAGGCGAGGGTGATCAGCGGCTTGCCAAGGCGCCAGGCCATGTATTCGACGAAGCGCGTCTTGCCGCAGCCGGTGGGCCCTTTCAGGATCAGGGGCAGGCGGTGGGCGTAGGCGTGCTCGTAGAGCGCGATCTCGTGGCCGACCGGACGGTAGTAGGGTTCTGCGCTGAAACGGTAGTCTGAGAGGTCCATTTTTGCTGGTCAGAAAGGCAGGATGGAGGGGAGGCCAGTGCCCGCTTGCGTCGGCCGGCGCTGCGGCTCATGCAGGCCTCGCCCTTCGGGTACCCGCCACAGGCACCGTCATCCTGGCCGCGCCGGAACTCGCTGCGCTCGGACAGCCGGCGCGGAAGACCCCAGGATGACGATGCCTGCGGCGGCGGGCCTGAAATCGCCTCAGCGCCAGCCAACGCAAGCTGTCTTGCAGTGTGCCTGGACCGACGCAGGACATCGGCCGACGCTCAGCGGTGTTCCGGTTCCTGGTTCGGAATGCCGTCGATCGGGCATTCGGGCGTGCCCACCGTGCTGCGGGTGATGGCCTCGACCTTCTTGCGCGTGCCTTCGGGGTCGTTGATCCAGTCGGCGTAGAAACCGTAGGGACAGGCGGCGACGCCAGCGGCTTCCTCGCCGGAGTTGATCTTGCCGGTGTAGCCACGGTGCAGCAGCTTGAACAGGTGGTTCTGCGACTGCGCGTTCTTGCGGAAGTCGCGAATCAGGCTGGTCGACAGCTCGGCATACTGGATGCCCATGTCCTCCTCGCCGCATTCGCCCAGCGTGCGGCCGTCGAAGCCGACGATCGCGGAGTGGCCGAAGTAGGAATACACGCCGTCGAAGCCCGAGGCATTGGCCACGGCAACGTAGCAGTTGTTCATCCACGCCATGGCCTTGGCCACCAGCACCTGCTGATCCTTGGCCGGATACATGTAGCCCTGACAGCGCACGATCAGCTCGGCGCCCTTCATTGCGCAGTCGCGCCAGATCTCGGGGTAGTTGCCGTCGTCGCAGATGATGAGGCTGATCTTCATGCCCTTGGGGCCGTCGGACACATAGGTGCAGTCGCCCGGATACCAGCCCTCGATGGGCACCCAGGGCATGATCTTGCGGTACTTCTGCACGATCTCGCCCTGGTCGTTCATCAGGATCAGGGTGTTGTACGGGGCCTTGTTCGGGTGCTCTTCGTGGCGCTCGCCGGTGAGCGAGAACACGCCCCACACCTTGGCCGTGCGGCAGGCAGCGGCAAAGATCTCGGTTTCCTCGCCGGGGATGGCCGCGGCGGTGTCGTACATCTCCTTGGGGTCATACATGATGCCGTGGGTCGAGTACTCGGGAAACACCACCAGATCCATGCCGGGCAGGCCGCGCTTCATGCCGACCACCATGTCGGCGATCTTGCGGGCGTTGGCGATGACCTCTGCCTTGGTATGCAGGCGGGGCATCTTGTAGTTGACGACTGCAACGCCGACGCAGTCCTTGCTGCTGGAAATATCTCCGTGTCTCATCTTGCGTGTCCTCGAAACTGGGTTTCAGTGCGCCATCAATGGCTGATCATCCACGGGCGCTTGGTAGGGAAGGTCTTGGCACCGTCGGGGCTCTTGACGGTCGATTTGGAGAGGCCCGATCCGCATCCGCAGCCCGGCCCGTGACGATGGGTGGCGTGGTGTTCGGCGCTGGTTCTGGGGGCGTGGGCGGCGCGTTCGTTGGTGGCGTGGGCGATGCGATTGGTGGATGACATCGTCGCCAGCGTTGGCGCGCTGAGGATCACGCGCTCCGATCCCTTGCCGCAGTAAGGGCAGATGCACGGGTCGTTGCGCACGGCGATCGGGCGGTAGGCCGTGAAGTCGCCGCAGTCGTCACAGCGGTATTCGTAAGTAGGCATCCCGGAACTCCTCGAATCTTGCAGGGCAAAGCACTGCGCGCCGCGAGGGCGCGCAGCGATGGTCAGGCTCAGACCTTGTCGTAGGCGATCGGCAGGTCGGCCGTGCCGGTGATGAACTTGGTCGGGCCCGATGCGTTGGGGTTGATGTCGAACTCGAAGATCTCGGTCGGCAGCCACAGGGTCGCGCAGGCGTTCGGAATATCGACCACGCCACTGATGTGGCCCTGTACCGGCGCGGTGCCGAGCAGCGAGTAGGCCTGCGCGCCTGAGTAGCCGAATTTCTTCAGATACTCGATGGCGTTGAGGCAGGCCTGGCGATAGGCGACATGCACGTCCAGATAGTGCTGCTTGCCTTCTTCATCCACCGAGATGCCCTCGAAGATGACGTAGTCCTTGTAGTTCGGCGTGATCGGGCTGGGCTTGAAGATCGGATTCTTGATCGCGTACTTCTCCATGCCGCCCTTGATCAGCGACACCCGCATGTGCACCCAGCCGGCCATCTCGATGGCGCCGCAGAAGGTGATCTCGCCATCGCCCTGCGAGAAGTGCAGGTCGCCCACCGACAGACCGGCGCCCTTTACATAGACCGGGAAGAAGATCTTCGCGCCGCGCGACAGATCCTTGATGTCGCAGTTGCCGCCGTGTTCGCGCGGCGGCACCGTGCGTGCGCCTTCGGCCGCGGCCTTGTCGCGTGCATCGCCCTGCATCTTGCCCATGTGGGCGGTCTTCGGGGCCGGCGGGTTGGCCAGCGGCGGCACGCGGTCGGGCTGGGTGGCGATGAAGTCCACTTCGCGCTCGTTCCACATGTCGAGCATCTTCTGGTCGGGCAGGCAGCCGATCAGGCCGGGGTGAATCAGGCCGGCGAAGTTCACGCCGGGAATGTGGCGGCTCTTGGTGAACATGCCTTCGAAGTCCCAGATCGACTTCTGTGCATGGGGGAAGTGCTCGGTGAGGAAGCCACCGCCATTGGTCTTGGAGAAGAAGCCGTTGAAGCCCCACAGGCTGTCGTCACGGGCGCCGATGTCGAGCAGGTCGACCACCAGCAGGTCGCCCGGCTCGGCACCTTCGACGCCGACCGGGCCGGACAGGAAGTGCACGGTGGACAGATCGACATCGCGCACGTCGGCTGCGTCATCGTCGTTCTTGATCGCGCCACCGGTCCAGTCATAGGTTTCGAGCACGAAATCGTCGCCCGGCTTGACCCAGCAGGCCATGGGAATATCCGGGTGCCAGCGGTTGTGGACCATCTCGTTTTCATACGGGGACTGCTTGAGATCGACCTTGATCAGAGTTTCAGGCATGGCATACCTCTTTGGTGTGAGTTAAACCGAAAGGAACTGCTTGATACGCGCCTCGTCGGTATCCGCGCGCGTGCTTTCATGGACCAGACGACCGCCTTCAATGACGAACAGGCGGTCCGCAACGTCCATGGCAAAGGAAAGGACCTGCTCTGAGACCACGATGGTGATCTGGCGCAGCTTGCGGATCTCGTTCAGCGCCTTGGCAATGTCCTTGATGATCGAGGGCTGGATGCCTTCGGTGGGTTCGTCGAGCAGCAGGACCTTGGGGTCGGTGACCAGCGCGCGCGCAATGGCGAGCTGCTGCTGCTGTCCGCCCGAGAGGTTGCCGCCCTTGCGGCGGCGCATGTCCCACAGCACCGGGAAGAGGGCGTAGATTTCCTCGGGGATATGCTTGGTCTTCGAGTTCTCGAGACCGGTCTGGATGTTCTCTTCCACGGTCAGCGTCGGAAAGATCATCCGGCCCTGGGGCACATAGGCGATGCCTTTGGCGACACGACGATAGCTCTCGTCCTTCGACACCTCCTGCCCGTCCACCTCGACCGAGCCCGAGCGGATGGGCAGCACGCCCATCAGGGACTTGAACAGGGTGGTCTTGCCCATTCCGTTGCGGCCCATGATGGCGATGGCCTCATTGCGTTCGGCCTTGAACGAGATGCCGTGCAGCGCCTCGCTCTGACCGTAATTCACCACGACATCCGATACGTTCAGCATGATTGGCTCCTGTCAGTGGCCGAGATAGACGTCGATGACCTTGGGATCGGCCTGCACCTTTTCCATCGATCCTTCGGCAAGGATCTTTCCCTGGTGCATGACGGTGACCTTGTGCGCGATGCGCGACACGAAGGCCATGTCGTGCTCGATGACGATGACCGAGCGGTTCTTGCAGATGCGCAGCAGAAGGTCGGCGGTGAGCTCGCGTTCGCGGGCGCTCATGCCGGCAATCGGCTCGTCGAGCATCAGCAGTTCCGGGTCCTGCATCAGCAGCATGCCGATCTCGAGCCATTGCTTCTGGCCATGCGAGAGCAGGCCGGACTCCAGTTCGAGCCGATCGGAAAGGCCGATCATCTCCGCCACCTCCATCACCTTGCTGCGCACCTCGTCGTCGCACTTGAAACCGAGCGCACCGAACACGCCGCGACCGCGCGGGAATGACACCTCGAGGTTCTTGAACACGCTCAGGTTTTCGTAGATCGACGGGGTCTGAAACTTCCGTCCGATGCCGGCGCGCACGATCATGTGCTCGGGCAGGCTGGTCATCTCCTGGTTCTTGAACTTGATGCTGCCCGCCGAAGCGCGGGTCTTGCCGCAGATCAGGTCGAGCAGCGTGGTCTTGCCGGCACCGTTGGGGCCGATCACCACGCGCAGTTCGCCGCGGTCGAGATAGAGGTTGAGGTTGTCGATGGCCTTGAAGCCGTCGAATGACACCGTCAGATCCTCAACGGCGAGCACGAAGTCGGTATTGCTCATGGTCTGTTCCTCCGTTGTCGATCAGGCGGACTGGCTGCTGACTTTGCCGGGCAGGTTCATGTCGCCATCGGTCCGTTGCGGTGCGGCGGCGGGCTGCGGTGCGCTGCTGGCGCTGACCGTTTCCGTTTCCGCAGGCTGCTTGCGGCGGGCGAGGCGGGGCTTGACGTGGCTCTCGTACAGACCGGCGAGGCCGTTGGGGAAGACCATCACCACGCTGATGAAGAGTGCCGACATCAGGAACAGCCACAGGTCGGGGAAGCTCTCGGAGAAGTAGGTCTTGCCGAAGTTCACCAGCAAGGTGCCGTACACCGCGCCCACCAGGCTCATGCGTCCGCCGATGGCGGCGAAGATGACCATCTCGATCGATGGCACGATGCCGACGAAGGAGGGCGACATGAAACCGACCTGCAGCGTGAACATCGCGCCGCCGATGGCCGACAGTGCTGCGGCCAGGCAGAAGGCGAAGACCTTGAACATCGACACGTCATAGCCCGAGAAGCGCACCCGGTCTTCCTTGTCGCGCATCGCCAGCAGCAGGGTGCCGAGCTTGCTGACCTGGATCCAGCGGCACAGCAGGATGGCGCCGAGCAGCAGCCCCACATTGACGAAGTAGAGGATGTACTTGGAACTGTCGTCGCGGATGTCCCAGCCCATCAGGGTCTTGAGGTCGGTCATGCCGTTGACACCGCCGGTGAAGCCCTGCTGGCCGATGATCAGCACGGTCAGGATCAGCGCCACCGCCTGGGTGATGATGGCGAAGTACACTCCGCCGACGCGGCGCTTGAACATCGCGTAGCTGATGATGAAGGCCAGCAGCGTGGGAACCGCGATCACCGCAATCAGGGTCAGTGGCAGCGACTTGAACGGGAGCCACCACATCGGCAGTTCAGTGAGCTGATTCCAGTCCATGAAGTCGGGAATGCCCGGCGTCGATTGAATGGCGGTGCTCTCGGGGTCGGATGCTTCGAGCTTGAGGAACATCGCCATGGCGTAGCCCCCGAGGCCGAAGAACACGCCCTGCCCGAGGCTGAGCACGCCGCCGTAGCCCCACAGCATGACCAGGCCGATGGCCACGAAACCGTAGGTCAGGTACTTGCCCACGAGGTTGAGGCGGAAGATGTCCATCAGCAGCGGAAACGCTACCAGCAGGATGAGGGCGAGGATCACGAAGCTGCCGTAGCCGCCTCGCATCACCCAGTTCTTGATTGCATTCATGGTTGGCTCTCCGGAATGGGCGGGGGGTCAGCGACGGACCTTGGCTGCAAACAGACCTTGCGGGCGCAGCATCAGGATGGTCACGATCATCAGCAGGGTCAGCACCTTGGCGTTCGAGCCGCTGAGGAAGAACTCCGAGATCGACTGTGTCTGTGCGATGCCGAAGGCCGAGACCACCGTGCCCCACAGGCTGGCCGCACCGCCGAAGGTCACGACGAGGAAGGCGTCCACGATGTAGAGCGAGCCGCTGGTCGGTCCGGTGGAGCCGATCGTGGTGAAGGCCGCGCCGGCCACACCGGCAACGCCGCAGCCGATGGCGAAGGTCAGACGGTCGGTGCGCGTGGTGTTGATGCCGATGGCGTTGGCCATGGTGCGGTTGGCGACCGTTGCACGGACACGCAGACCCCAGCGCGACTTGTACAGGGCGAGCAGCACGCAGCCGGTGACGAACACCGTCAGGCCGAGCACGAACATGCCGTTGATCGGAATGTCGAGGCCGTCGGTCGGGGCCCACGAGCCCATCAGCCAGTCAGGCAGCGTGGGGCTGACCTCCTTCGGTCCGAAGGTGGAACGGAACAGCTGCTGCATGCCCAGCGACAGGCCCCAGGTGGCGAGCAGGGTGTCGAGCGGGCGTTTGTAGAGATGCCGGATCAGCGCCCATTCGGCCAGCCAGCCGAAGGCGAAGGCGATCAGGAAGGCGCACACGATCGCAACCGGGAAATAGACCTGTATCAGGCCGGGGGCGAGGGATTCGGTGAGGCTGGAAAACAGGAAGATGGTGTAGGCACCGATGGTCATGAACTCGCCGTGCGCCATGTTGATGACGCCCATCTGGCCGAAGATGATCGCCAGGCCGAGTCCCATCAGCAGCAGCACCGCAAACAGGCTCAGACCTGCAAAACCCTGCATCAGGGTGATGTTGTAGATTTCGTCGAATGTCATGACGGAGCTCCGGGAGTTGATGCGCTGAACGGCCGAAAACCGCCGCGGCGTGTGCCGCGGCGGCTGCCAGTCTTACTGGTAGCCCTTGGGGAAGGGGTTCGGTTCGATCAGCTCGGGGGATTCGGCGACGACCTTGAACTGGCCGTCGGCCTGACCCATGCCGATGCGGGTCTTGCTCCACAGGTGATGGTTCTCGTGGACCTTCACGTAGCCTTCAGGCGCGGTCTTGAGTTCGATGCCAGGGGAGGCGGCGACAACCTTGTCCACATCGAAGCTGCCGGCCTTTTCGACTGCCGCCTTCCACAGCCATGGCCCGAGATAGGCCGCCTGGGTGACGTCGCCGATGACCGCCTTGGGTCCGTACTTGGCCCTGAAGGCAGCGACGAACTTCTTGTTGTTCTCGTTCTCGAGCGACTGGAAGTACTTCATCGAGGCATAGAAGCCCTCGAAGTTCTCACCGCCGATGCCGAGCATTTCGTCTTCGGTGACCGACAGCGTGAGCAGGAACTGCTTGCTCGCGGTGATGCCGGCAGCCTTGAGCTGCTTGTAGAAGGCGACGTTGGAGCCACCCACCACGGCGCAGAAGATGCAGTCCGGCTTGGCGATCTTGATCTTGTTGATCAGGGAGTTGAAGTTGGTGTTGCCGAGCGGGTAGTACTCTTCGCCGACGACGCTGCCCTTCTGGAAGTTCTCGATGTGCTTGCGCGCGATCTTCATCGAGGTGCGCGGCCAGATGTAGTCCGAACCGACGAGGAAGAACTTCTTCGCCGACTTTTCCTTCTGCGCCCAGTCGAGGCCCCAGATGATCTGCTGCGTGGCTTCCTGGCCGGTGTAGATCACGTTCTTCGACTGCTCCAGGCCTTCATAGAAGGTCGGGTAGTAGAGCAGGCCGTTCTCTTTCTCGAAGATCGGCAGCACGGCCTTGCGCGAGGCGGAGGTCCAGCAGCCGAACACGGTCGCAACCTTGTCGTTGACCAGCAGCTTGCGCGATTTCTCGGCGAAGGTCGGCCAGTCGGAGGCGCCGTCTTCCTTGATGACCTTGATCTTGCGGCCGAGGATGCCGCCCATGGCGTTGATTTCGTCGATCGCCAGCTGTTCGGCCTGGATCGAGCCGGTTTCGGAGATCGCCATCGTGCCGGTGCCGGAGTGAAGCTGGCCGACCGTGACTTCGGTGTCGGTGATCGCGAGGCCGGTGGTATTGACCTTGGCTGTCGGAAACTGCTGGCCGAAGCTGAGACCGGACATGCTTACCAGGGGCAGTGCAGCGAGCCCTTGCAGCAGACGGCGACGGTCGAGGGAGATCTTGTTCTGGTCAGACTTTGAAGACATGGATGACTCCTTGCTCTGCGGGAATGAAAAGCGTCGGCATGGCGCCGCATCCGGATTGCAGCGGCGTTGCTGCTGCGCACAATCTATTCGCAGGGGTGCGTAGTCCCAATACGTCGTTTGACGTAGTGGGGAGCGCCTCGGGATGGTGCGTTGCTGCACCAGAATCAGGCGTCGCCCGTGACCGGGCGCGCAGCCGGTGGCGCTCGGGGCGCCGGATTGGCGCGGCGCTGCCCGGTAGTGGCGGGGACGGCAAGGTGTGGAGCGCGTCTTGCTTGAGGAATCAATCTTTTACTGCCGCCCAGACCCATGCCTGCAAACACGCAGCGCATCTTCAGGGTCCGTCGCGACTACAACACCTGGGTCGCCAACGAGACGCTGGAGGACTACGCGCTTCGCTACACCCCGCGCTCCTTTCGCCGCTGGTCGGAGTTCCGCGTTGCCAACACGGCGTTCGGCGCGGTGTCCTTTCTGGCGATGGAGGCCATTGGCGGCACCATGGTGGTCAACTATGGTTTCGCCAATGCGCTGATCGCCATCCTCGTGGTGGGGCTGCTGACCTTTCTGACCGGGCTGCCGATCAGCTATTACGCGGCCCGCTACGGCGTCGACATGGACCTGCTGACCCGTGGGGCGGGTTTCGGCTATCTCGGTTCGACCTTCACCTCGCTGATCTACGCGACCTTCACCTTCATCTTCTTCGCCCTCGAAGCGGCCATCATGGCGCTTGCGCTGCAGATGGCCTTCGACTGGCCGATTGCCTGGTGTTACGTCGTGTCTGCGGTGGTCATCGTGCCAATGGTGATCTACGGGGTCACGTTCATTTCACGCCTGCAGTGGTGGACCCAGCCGCTATGGCTGCTGCTGTGGCTTGGCCCCTTCGTTTTCATCCTGTTCAAGCAGCCGCAGACCTTCGTCGATTTCGTCGGCATGACCGGGCGTACTTCCGGTGACAGCGGCTTTGACTGGATGATGTTCGGCTCTGCGGCAACCGTGGCGTTTGCGCTCATCGTGCAGATTGGCGAGCAGGTGGACTTCCTGCGTTTCATGCCGGAGAAGACCGCGTTCAACCGTCGGCGCTGGTGGTCGGCCGTCATCGTTGCCGGTCCCGGCTGGATCGTGCCCGGCATGCTCAAGATGCTGGGCGGTGCCTTTCTCGCCTTCCTCGCCCTGCAGCACGAGATCCGCCCCGCAAATGCCACCGAGCCCACGCAGATGTACCTCGCTGCCTACGGCTATGTGTTTGCCGATCCGTTCTGGGCGGTCGCGGCGACCACCGTGTTCGTGATCATTTCCCAGATCAAGATCAACGTGACCAACGCCTATGCCGGCTCGCTGGCGTGGTCCAACTTCTTTGCACGTGCCACGCACAGCCATCCCGGGCGCGTGGTGTGGCTGGTATTCAACGTCCTGATTGCCACGCTGCTGATGCTGTTCGGCGTATTCCAGGCGCTGGAGCCGGTGCTGGGGCTGTATGCCAACGTTGCGGTGGCCTGGGTCGGGGCGCTGGTGGCCGATCTGGTGATCAACAAGCCACTCGGCCTGTCGCCTGCCCATATCGAGTTCAAGCGTGCCCATCTCTTCGACATCAATCCGGTGGGCCCGGGCGCCATGCTGATTGCGGCGACGGTGGCGATCATTGCCTACTCGGGTTCCTTCGGGCCCATGGCGCAGGCGTATTCGCCATTCATCGCCCTGTTTCTGGCGTTTCTGTGCGCGCCGGTGATCGCGTGGCTGACGCACGGACGCTATTACCTGGCGCGTCAGAGTCATCCCGCCTGGCGCCCGGGCGAGATGGTGCGCTGCGTGGTGTGCGAAAACCATTTCGAGGCGGACGACATGGCAACCTGTCCGGCCTACGAGGCGCCGATCTGCTCGCTGTGCTGCACCCTCGAATCACGCTGTCACGACCGCTGCAAGGCGGGCGCGCGGGTAACCGAGCAGGTGCAGCGCCTGCTGACCGTGTTGCTGCCGGTCGCCATTTCGAGGCGCTTCAACTTCCGGGTCGGGCACTACATGCTGCTGCTGTGCAGCCTCTTTCTGCTCATCGGCACCGTGCTGGGCATCAACTACTACCAGGCGACCGTGACGGCGGGCTTCAATCCGGATGTCGATCATTTTCTTCGCAGCGCATTCGGCAAGAGCTTCAGCATGATGGCGCTGCTGGCTGCGGTGGGGGCCTGGTGGATGGTGCTGAGCAGCGAGAGCCGGCAGCTTGCCGAGGATGAGTCGAATCGCCAGAACCTGCTGCTGAGCCGGGAGATCGAGGCGCACCGCCAGACCGATGTCGCCCTGCAGCAGGCCAAGGAGCTCGCGGAGTCGGCCAACCGTGCCAAGACGCGCTACGTCACGGGGGTCAGCCATGAGCTGCGCACGCCACTCAACAGCATTCTCGGCTATGCGCAGATTCTCATTCACGACGCCAGGCTGGAGCGCGACCAGTTGCGCTCGGTGTCCACCATTCATCGCAGCGGCGAGCATCTCGCCAGCCTGATCGACGGCCTGCTCGATCTTGCGCGCATCGAAGCGGGACGCCTGACGCTCGACCCCACGGTGTTCGATCTGCCCGAGTTCATCGACGATCTCGAGCGCATGGTGGGGCCGATGGCAGCGGCGAAGCAGCTTGGCTTTCGCGTGGAGCTGGGTGCCGGCTTGCCCGGTCTCGTGCGCGCTGACCTCAAGCGGCTGCGTCAGATCCTGATCAACCTGCTGGTGAATGCGGTCAAGTTCACGCTGCGTGGCGAGGTGCTGCTGCGCATCAGCTACCGTGCAGACGTTGCGCGTTTCGAGGTCATCGACAGTGGCGTTGGCATTGCGGATGAGGATCTTGAGCGCATCTTCCTGCCCTTCGAGCGCAGCGGCGTGCAGAACCGTGAGCCCGGTACCGGGCTGGGGCTGACCATCACGCAGCTGCTGACCGAGCTGATGGGCGGTGAGCTCAGCGTGCGCAGCGAGCCGGGCAAGGGGAGCCATTTCGGGGTGCGCATCTACCTCCCGGCGCAGACCGCGGATCAGGGCGACACCCAGGTCATGACCGCGGTGACCGGATATGGCGGCAAGCGGTGCAGGGTACTGGTGGTCGATGACGAGACCGATCACCGCCAGCTGATCATCGGGCTGCTCAGTCCGCTGGGCTTTCTCTGCGCCGAGGCTGCAAGTGGCGCAGACTGCCTGACCCTGCTCGCGACCGAGGCGCCGGATGCGGTGCTGCTCGACATCAGCATGAGCGGCATGGACGGCTGGACCTGCGCGTACCGGATTCGCGCGGCCGGTCATCGCTGTCCGATCATCATGGTTTCGGCCAATGTGTTCGACAACCGCCAGGAGCAGCTGCTCGCCGCGCAGTGCCAGGGTTTCGTCAGCAAGCCGGTGCGCGAGTCGGAACTGCTCGCCTGCCTGGGCGCCGTGCTGGAGATCGACTGGTTGCGCGCCGAGCGCCCGCCGCGGGAGAGTGCGGGCGCCGGGTTGCCGGAGAACACGCTTGCGGCCGACGACCGGGCCAGCCTTACCGCCCTGCTCAGAATCGGTCATGTACAGGGTGCGCGGCGGGAGCTGCAGCGCATTGCAGCTGAGGCGCCGGGCGTGGCAGCGGCATGCGAACATCTTTCCGCCCTGATGGACAACTATGAGCTGGAGCGTTGCATGGACTATCTCGGAGTGCCCGTGTCATGACGGTGGACGTGCAGGAAGTCGAACGCGTCGTTCTGCTGGTGGACGACATGCCGTCGAGCCTGGATTTTCTGGTCCAGGCGCTGGATCAGGCGGGGTATACCGTGCTCGTCGCTCCCGGCGGCGAACCGGCCCTGCGTCTGCTCGATCTCAGTGTGCCGGATGCAATCCTGATGGATGCGGTCATGCCGGGCATGGACGGTTTCGAGGTCTGCCGCCGGATCAAGGCGGTCGATGCCTACGCGCACGTTCCGGTCATTTTCATGACCGGGCTGGCCGAAACGGAAGATGTGCTCGCCGGCTTCGCCGCGGGCGGCGTGGATTACGTGGTGAAGCCGGTCCGGATTCCCGAGGTCCTCGCGCGTCTGGCCACGCATGCGCGCAACGCGCGGCTTGCACGGCTGTCGCGTGAAGCGCTGGATATCGGCGGTCACGGCGTGGTGCTGCTCGACGGACTGGGACGGATCGCCTGGCAGTCGCCGCAGGCCGCCGCCTGGCTTGCTGCGCTGTTCGGTACGCCGGCTGCGGCGGCAGACTGGCTGCGCGGGCTGATTGCAGACCCTACCCGGGGCAGCGGCGAGACCCGCGTGATGCCCGACGGGCGAAGCCTGCAGCTGCGCCCGTTGGGACCCGCCGGAATCGGCGAGACCATGATCTTTCTGTCGCTGCGGCAGCCGGGCAATGTGCAGCCAGCGCGGCCGGCGCTGGCCACGCTGACACGGCGTGAAACCGAGGTGCTGTCATGGATCGCGAAGGGCAAGACCAACCGCGACATCGGCGACATCCTCGGGATGAGCCCGCGCACGGTCAACAAGCATCTCGAACACGTTTTCGAGAAGCTGGGCGTGGAAACACGCGCTGCTGCGGCCGCGCTGGCAATCCGCGAGTTCGATCCGGAGCCGTGAGCGCCCGGGGGCGTTACAATCCTCACTTTCCGCCGCATTGTCCCTGCGGCGCGCCGTATAGTGAGAGCCTGAAATGTCCGGAACCCTTTTCATCGTCACCGCGCCTTCCGGCGCCGGCAAGACCACGCTGGTGCGGGGTCTGCTCGAGCGCGATCCGCAGGTGCAGCTGTCCATCTCCTACGCCACCCGCGAGCCGCGTCCGGGCGAGAAGAACGGGCGTGAGTACCACTTCGTTGATGTACCCACGTTCCGTGCGCTGCGCGACCGCGGCGAATTTCTCGAATGGGCCGAGGTGCATGGAAACTATTACGCGACCTCCAAGGTCTGGCTAAAGGAGCAGATCGAGCAAGGGCGCGATACGCTGCTCGAAATCGACTGGCAGGGTGCGCAGCAGGTGCGCAAGGTTTTTCCTGCCGCGGTGGGGGTGTTCATCCTGCCGCCGTCGCTCGATGAACTGGAAAACAGGCTGCGTGGACGGGGTACGGATAGTGACGATGTCATCAACCGTCGCCTGCTTGGCGCACGTGGCGAGATGCGGCACGTGGCCGAGTTCGACTACGTTATAATTAACAACGAGTTGCAAGTCGCGCTCGAAGATCTGGTTGCCGTCGTTCGCGCTTCGCGCCTGCGCAACGCCAATCAGCACCAGCGACACCCGCAGTATTTTGATTTCCTTGAACAGGACTGAGTCATGGCCCGCATCACCATCGAAGAATGTCTGAAAAAGATTCCGAACCGCTTCCAGCTCACGCTGGTGGCGACCTATCGTGCCCGTCAGCTGACCCTCGGCGGCACGCCCCAGATCGACATGGACCAGCATGAACGTGACAAGCCGACCGTGATCGCGCTGCGCGAAATTGCTGAGGGCAAGGTTGGCCTGGAAATGCTTAACCGCGGTCAGGCCTGATTGCGCGCGGGGCGAGGCGAGATCATGGAAACCGACCTTGCGCCCGCGCCCCCGCAACCTTTTCGCCCGCCCGCATCGAGTGCGGTTCCGATCGACTTCGAACTGCTGCGCGAAAAGCTTGCCACGTATCTGAAGCCCGAAGATCTCGGGCGCGTTGAAGCGGCATACCATTTTTCGGCCAGTGCGCATGAGGGGCAGTTCCGCATCAGCGGCGAGCCCTACGTGTCGCACCCGGTGGCGGTCACCTCCATCGTCGCCGACTGGCATCTCGACCCCCAGGCCCTGATTGCTGCGCTCCTTCACGATGTGATGGAGGACACGCACATCTCCAAGGCGGAGATTGCCGAGCGCTTCGGCAAGACCTCTGCCGAACTGGTGGACGGCCTGTCCAAGCTGGACAAGATCGAATTCCGTTCGCAGGAAGAGGCGCAGGCCGAGAACTTCCGCAAGATGTTGCTGGCCATGGCGAGCGACCTGCGGGTGATCCTCATCAAGCTTGCCGACCGCCTGCACAACATGCGTACGCTCGATTGTGTGCGCCCGGCCAAGCGCCGCCGGATTGCCAGCGAAACGCTGGAGATCTATGCCCCGATCGCCAACCGGCTCGGGCTCAACAACATCTACCGCGAGCTGCAGGAACTGTCCTTCGAGCACAAGTACCCGATGCGTTTCCGGGTGCTGGCCAAGGCCATCCGCGCTGCGCGCGGCAACCGTCGCGAGGTGGTGGGCAAGGTGCTCACCACGATCGAGGAGCGACTGCCGCAGTGGGGCATCACCGCCGAGGTCTATGGGCGTGAGAAGCACCTGTACAGCATCTACCGCAAGATGATGGAAAAGCACCTGTCGTTTTCGCAGGTGCTCGATATCTACGGTTTTCGCGTGATCGTGCACGACGTGCCTTCGTGCTACCTCGCGCTCGGCGCCCTGCATTCGATGTACAAGCCGGTGCCGGGCAAGTTCAAGGACTACCTCGCGATACCGCGCGCCAACGGTTACCAGAGTCTGCACACGACGCTGATCGGGCCTTTCGGCACACCGGTCGAGGTGCAGATCCGCACCCGCGAGATGCACCACATCGCCGAGTCGGGCGTGGCCTCGCACTGGCTGTACAAGGAAGACGAGAAGACGCTCACCGAGCTGCAGCAGAAGACGCATTCGTGGCTGCAGTCGCTGCTCGAGCTGCAGTCCACCTCGGTTGGCGCTGCCGAGTTCCTGGAACACGTCAAGATCGACCTCTTCCCGGGCGAGGTCTATGTGTTCTCGCCGATGGGCAAGATCTTCAATCTGCCGCGCGGCTCGACGCCGGTCGACTTCGCCTATGCGGTGCATACCGACGTGGGCAATCGCTGCGTGGCCTGCCGCATCAACTCCGACCTGATGCCCCTGCGCAGCGAACTGCGCAACGGTGATCAGGTGGAGATCATCACCGCTGCACATGCCGCGCCCAATCCGGCCTGGCTGTCCTATGTGCGCACCGGCAAGGCCCGCGCGCAGATCCGACATTTCCTCAAAAACGCCCAGCAGGAAGAGTCTGTCGCGCTCGGCGAACGCCTGCTCAACCAGGCATTGCGCCCGCACGGCCTCACCCTCGGGCAGATCTCCACCTTCGCCTGGGACCGCTTCCTGCGCGATCGCGGTGTGCGCATCAAGAAGGACATTTTCGCCGACATCGGTCTCGGCAAGCGCCTGCCGGTCATTGTGGCCCGGCGCCTGTCGCAGGCGCAGGACCAGGAGTCGGGTCGCCCCGACGTGGTCAAGCCCAAGCCCGCCGGCGCGATTCAGATCCGTGGCAGCGAAGGCATTGCAGTACAGCTGGCACGCTGCTGCCAGCCGATTCCGGGCGATCCGATCATCGGCACCATTCGCAAGGGCCAGGGGCTGGAAGTGCATCTGCACGACTGTCCGGTGGTCGCCAAGTTGCGTGGCGACCGCGCGCGCTGGGTGGATGTCGAGTGGGAGCCGAGCGACGAGCGTCTGTTCGACGTCACCATCCGCGTGCTGAGCAAGAACTCCCGCGGGGTGCTGGCCCGTGTGGCCAGCGCGATCTCCGAGGAAGACTGCAACATCCAGACCGTCAACATGGACAACGAGCAGGGCGATTACACCGCCCTCAACCTGACCGTGCAGGTGCGTGACCGCATGCACCTGGCCCGCGTCATGCGCGCGGTCAGGCGCGTGCCCGAAGTGGTCCGCATCGGCCGTCTCAAGGCCGACGGCCGCGTCTGACCGCGCAATCCTGCCGCTGCACCGTGCGCGGCAGGAAGACCGCCCGCGTCCGACCTGCTAGAATCCCGCGGGTCTACGAGGGAGAAGGCATCATGGCGATCTACGAATCAGAACATACCAAATTCATGCGTGAGTGGATGGAGAAGCACCCCGAGCAGGCTGTCGAGCAGCGCCAGGGACGTGCGCTGTGGTGGGACAAGCCGCAGGACCTCGCGGCGCAGAAGCGCGCGCAGGAATCCAAAGTGCCGACCAAGGGCTACTACTACGACATCAACCACTGATCCGCACTGATGACCGAACCCGCCCGGAGCGCGAGTCCGCTTCAGACCGATCCTCAGTTGCAGCGCTATTTCGCCAGCGAGGAAGAACGCCGGGTCAATACCCGAAAGCTGTTTGACAGTGCCGCTTCGGGCTATGACCGGGCGGAGAACATCACCGCGCTCGGTACCGGCCCGTGGTACCGGCGCTGGGCATTGCAGCGCAGCGGGCTGACCGCGGGCATGACCGTGCTCGACGTTGCCGCAGGGACTGGGCTGGTTGCGCGCGAGGCGCAGCACATCATCGGCGACAAAGGCCGCCTGATGGCGCTCGACCCCTCGCCCGGCATGCTCGACGAGTTGCGCAAGAAGCTGTCGGTGGAAACCATCGAGGCCTACGCCGAGTCGATTCCGCTGCCCGAAAACAACGTCGATTTCGTCTCCATGGGCTACGCACTGCGCCACGTCGGCTCGCTTGAGCAGGCCTTCGGCGAGTATCTGCGCGTCCTGCGTCCGGGTGGCCGGACCTGCGTGATGGAGATCACCCGTCCGCGCAGCGCCTTCGGGCGGCTGATGATGCGCATCTACATCCGCGGCATCGTGCCCCTGCTGTCCCGGGTGGCGCGCTGCAACCCCGATGTGTCGATGCTCTGGGAGTATTACTGGGACACCATTCAGGCAGCCGTCGAGCCTGAACGGGTGCTCGAGGCAATGCGCCAGGCCGGTTTCGAGGATGTGCGCTGCATGCTCACCCTGGGTGTATTCCGTGAGTATGTCGGCCGCAAACCTGCCACTGTCTGAGCGTATGTCCCTGCCCGAGCGGCTCGCCTTCGTCGATCTCGAAACCACCGGCGCCAACCTGCAGCGTGACGGCATCACCGAGATCGCGATCATCCGCGTCGAGCACGGGCGCATCGTTGAGCGCTGGGAGAGCCTGGTCAACCCCGGGCGCTCGATCCCGGCCACGATCCAGAGTTTCATCGGCATCACCGACGAGATGGTGGCCGACGCGCCGGCGTTCGCGGCGCTTGCCGATGCGGTCGCGGCCCTGCTCGAGGGCTGCGTGTTCGTCGCCCACAATGCCCGCTTCGATTACGGCTTCCTCAAGAATGCCTTTGCCGGCCTTGGCCGCAGTCTGGATGCGCCGGTGTTGTGCACCATCAAGCTGTCGCGTGCGCTCTATCCGGAATTCCATCGCCACGGGCTCGATGCGCTCATCGCGCGCCACGGGCTGGCGTGCGGCGCGCGCCACCGGGCAATGGGCGATACCGATGCGCTGTGGCAGTTCGTTCAGCTGGTGGAGCAGTCCTTCCCTGCGGAAACCCTGCAGCAGGCCGTCACACGTGCAATGAAGGCGGCGGCGCGCCCGCCCGGTCTGCCTGAAGGGGCGATCGAGGGCATGCCGCCGTCGCCCGGCGTCTATCTTTTCTTTGGCACCGAAACCGCGCCCGAAGGCGGGCGTCCCGACTTGCCGATCTACATCGGCAAGAGCGTGAATCTGCGCACCCGGGTGATGGAGCACTTCTCAGCCGCAACCCGCAAGGGCAAGGAAGCCGAGCTTGCACGTCAGGTCAGGCGGGTGGACTGGATCGAGACCGCTGGCGAGCTGGGCGCGCTCCTGCTCGAGGCCGATCTGGTCAAGACGCGTCAGCCGCTGCACAACCGCCTGCTGCGCGCCAGCGAGGAGACCTTTGCCCTGCGCATGGTGCCTGGCCGCAAGCGGCCGCCGGTGCTCGAGCGTGTGCGCATTGCGGACACCGATCCCCGCGACTGGGAAGGGCTGTTCGGCGCGTTTCGCAACCGCAAGGAGGCAGAGAACCTGCTGCGCGAGCTCGCCCAGGCCTATCAGCTGTGCCCGCGCCGGCTGGGTATCGAGCCAGGCAGCAGCGGGCCGTGCATGGCCTTCGGCATGAAGCGCTGCGCCGGCGTGTGCGCCGGGCGGGAGTCGTTCGAAGCGCACGATACGAGGCTGCTGGGCGCACTCGGTTCGGCCCGTCTCAAGCCCTGGCCGTGGCCGGGTGCGGTGATCTTGCCTGAAGTTCACGAAGCCAGCGGGCGGGCGGCATTCCATGTGGTCGACCACTGGTGCCATCTGGGCAGCGTCGAAACGCGGGATGAGGTGGCTGCGGTGCTCGACAGCGTGCAGCCGCGCTTCGAACTCGATACCTACCGCATCCTGAGTCGCTGGCTCGGCGCTGCTGAAAATCTCGCGTCTGCCGAGCCGCTCTAGCGCCGTCTGACCGCGCTCAGCCCGCAGCGCAGCTGCGCAGCATCGACAGATTGTCCAGCACCAGACCACGGCGCCCCTGCGGGCGAATCATGCCATCGCGCATGAAGCGCGACAGCACGCGTGACAGGGTTTCCGGCGTCAGGTTGAGCTGCGCGGCGATGTTCTGCTTGTCGGTCTCGAGCTGGATTTCAAAATGCTCGGCGCTCTCGGGCGCAAGCCGCGACAGATAGTGGGCGACGCGCTGCGTGCTGGTGCCCTGCAGACAGATCTGCAGGTTCTCGATCAGGTCGTAGATGGACGACGAAAGGCGCAGCGTCATTGCATTGGCGAACGAAGCCGACGCCGCCATCGCGGTGCGCAACGAAGCGCTGCGGACCAGCAGCAGATTGGTGTCACGCGTGGCTTGGGCGGTGAACAGCTGGGGCCGGCCGAGCAGGGCTGCCTCCTCGCCGAACAGTGCGCCCGCGCCGGCAACCTGTATGATCTTTTCAGCCCCGCTGGCGGAAATCAGTGAGCACTTGACCTCGCCGTTGAGCACGACCCACATGCAATCAGCTGCGTCGTGCGAGTGCGTGACGATTTCGCCACGCTCGCAGTGAAGCACCCGGCCGCCGTCGATCAGTCGCAACATGCCCTCGTTGTCGAGCAGGTCGAACGGCGAGGTGCGGGCAAGGGTCGAAAAGAATGTGGAAACAGGTTCGGCGGTCATTGTACTAGCTCCTTGCGGCCGACTCGTGGTAGCCGCGTCTTGTCCAGTTTAGGGCGTATTCCCGCGCGTCTGAATCCGCACCCCGGTGTGTCTCGATCACCGAAGTACCTCCGAAGAGGTATGGGCGTTTCGCCTCAATGCCTTGTTTACTATAGACATGAATTTTGAAATTGAGGTTTTTTGTATGCCATGGGCGTGTTCGGGGTACCCCCTCATATCCGGGTTTTCAGGAGCAGGAAAATGACTGGACGTCTGTTTGACGGGCTGGCGCGACGCTCAATCCTGTGGCTGGTCGCGCTGGCCATGGCGGCGCTGACGGTGATCGGTCTGGCGGGCATGAGCACCTCGGTCCTCGTGGCCGAGACCGTGCAGGGCAGTGCGAGCGCCATCAACGTCGCCGGCAGCCTGCGCCGGCTCACCCACCGCATGGCCAGCCTGGTCGTGGCTGACGTGCTGGAGGAGAAAGTGGCGACCGAGCGCGTGCTGGCGTCGCTCAGGGAGTTCGAAGAGAGTCTCGTCCATCCGGCCCTGCTGCGCGTGCTTGAGCGCACGCCGGACAGTGTGTTCGCGGCGACCTATCGTGGTGCCGAGGCGGCCTGGCGTCTGAGCGTGAAACCCCGCGTCGATTCGATCCTGACAGACGGTCCTCCGCCTTCGCGTGAAAGCGTGGGCGCCTTGCTGAACGAGGTCGACGCCTTCGTCGAACAGCTCAACACCCTGGTGGCGGTGCTCGAACATGACACCGAGCAGCGCATCGGCGACCTGCGCCAGATTCTCGCGCTTGCGATCGGGCTGACCCTGCTCGTGGTGGCACTGGCGCTGGTGTTGCTCCAGCGCCGGGTGTACCGGCCACTCAACGCGCTGCTGCTGGCTGCCAGGCGCATTGCGGCCGGCGATCTTTCTGCGCAGGTGAGTCACACCGGACGCAACGAGCTCGGACAGCTCGGGACGGCTTTCAACACCATGACGGGCGAACTGTCCAAGCTCTATCGCGACCTGGAGAGTCGGGTCGAGTCCAAGACGGCCGAGCTTCAGCGCAGCAACCGGGCGCTCGAGCTGCTGTACCACGCGATTGCTCGCCTGTACCACGCGCCGGCTGCGCCTGAGGCTTACGAGGCCACGCTGCGTGACATCGAGCAGGTGGCGGGGCTGCGGGGCAGTCTGGCCTGCATCGAGCCGCGCCATGACGGGCCGGCTTCCGTGATCGCGAGTTCGATCGGCCCGTGCCCCGACCATGTCGAGAGCGGGGTCGAGGCCGAGCTGGCCTGTGCCCGCTGTCGTTCGCATTCGGGTGACTGGGATTACGAGCGCGAGGGCGACCACGACCTGTTGCGGGTCCCCTTGCGTGATGCTGAACGTCATCTCGGCATGTTGCGTCTGGCGCTGGCGCCCGGGCAGCGGCTCGAAGCCTGGCAGCAGCAGCTGGTCGAGGCGCTGTCGCGCCATGTCGGGATGGCACTTGGGGCCGCACGACGCAGCGAGCAGGCGCGCCTGCTCGCCCTGCAGGAGGAGCGCTCGGTGATTGCCCGCGAGTTGCACGATTCGCTCGCCCAGGCCCTGTCTTACATGAAGATCCAGGTCAGCCTGGTGCAGCCACTGGTGGGCGATCCTGCGCGCAGCGCCGAGGCTGAGGCCATCCTCGCCGACCTGCGCGAGGGCATCAGTGCCGCCTACCGCCAGTTGCGCGAGCTGCTGGTGTCGTTCCGGCTCAAGATGACGGGTGATTTCTCGGAGCTGCTGCAGGCCGCAGTGGACGAGTATGCGAGCAAGGGCAAGATCGAGGTCGAACTCGAAACCCGGCTTGCGGACTGTCACCTCGGCCCCAACCAGGAGGTGCATGTGCTGCATATCATCCGCGAGGGGCTGTCGAACATGGTGCGACATGCGCGTGCGAGCAAGGCCTGGCTGAGCCTGAAGTGTGATGCGGACGGTAAGTTCTCCGTCGTGCTCGACGATAATGGTGTGGGGCTCGGCGAGCCGGTCTCCGATGCACGCAACCATCATGGCCTTGCGATCATGCGCGAGCGTGCGCGCAGCCTGGGGGGGCGTTTCGACATTGCCCCGCGTCCGGGCGGGGGGACGCGGGTCAGTCTGCGTTTTCGTGCCGGCACGGCGATCGTGACCGAGACACCCATCGCATTCGGGAGCGTGAAATGAGCGATGTCCAGAGCGTCATCATCGTCGATGACCACCCGCTGTTCCGCAAGGGCCTGATCCAGCTGCTGAAGACCGTCCCCACGCTGAACCTGATCGGCGAGGCCGCCGGGGGAGAGGAGGGCCTGGCGCTGGCTGTGCGCCTGCAGCCGGACCTGATTCTGCTCGACCTGAACATGAAGGACATGAACGGGATCGAGGTCTTGAGCGCCATCCGCGCCGCCCGTCTCGACAGTCGCGTGGTGATGGTGACGGTGTCCGATCACGGCGAGGACCTGGTCGCCGCCTTGCGCGCGGGCGCCGATGGCTACCTGCTGAAGGACATGGAGCCCGAGGCCATGGTCGATGCGCTGCGCGATGTGGGCAGTGGCCGCATCGTCATCTCCGACGCGCTCACCCACCTCATGGCCGCCGCCCTGCGCGGCCCTGCGCAGCCCGAATCAATCGCCGCCGCCGGACTGACCGAGCAGGAGGTGCGCATTCTCGAGCAGATCTCCGGCGGTCTGTCGAACAAGCTCATCGGGCGCGAGCTCGACATCGCCGAAGGCACGGTGAAGGTCCACGTCAAGCACATCCTGCGCAAGCTCAAGATGCGCTCGCGGGTGGAAGCCGCGGTGTGGGCGGTCGAGCACCTGCGCAGCTAGACATCTATTTCCTTCGTTGTAGTTTGCAGTGTTCTCCGCGCGTCACCTCGCGCACCCGGTCATGCGCATCGAAGCCGCATAACTGAGAGCTATTCTCGTCTTGACGTCCATCAATGACGTACTCCCGGCAAGGGTTTTCAATGTCCCTATTCGCTATACGGGAAAACCCTCTTGGAACCTGCAGCTCTTTCGCGCCGAAGTTTTTTGCGTGGCCGCATCCGCACCGTGAACCCCGCCCAGCGTCCACCGTGGGCGCTTGACGAGGCTGCCTTCATCGAGCGTTGCACGCGCTGCGACGCCTGCATCAAGGCCTGTCCGACCGGCATTCTGATTCATGCCGACGGCGCCTATCCGGCAGTCGATTTCAGCCACGGCGAGTGCACCTTCTGTGGCGAGTGCGTGAGTCGCTGCGAACCGGCGGCGTTGCAGCGCGCGGCGGAGGATGCTCCGGCGTGGCGTCTGCAGGTGCACATCGGGGACGCCTGCCTGGCAATGAGCGGCGTGGAGTGCCGGGTCTGCGGCGAGGCCTGTCCTGCGGGGGCAATCCGTTTTCGCCCGCGTCTTGGCGGCGTGGCGCTGCCGGCGCTGACGCTGGAGAGCTGCAATGGTTGTGGTGCCTGTTTCGCCCCCTGCCCGGTCCGGGCAATCACGGTGAAGGCAGGGGAGATGGATATGGCGAACAAGGAGAGCACATGAACATCGCAAGCCTGGTAGTGCGGGCGAAGCCCGAGGATTTCGCCGTCGTGCACGACTTTCTGAAGCAGGTGCCCGGCGTTGAGGTGCAGGGTGAATCGCTTGAAACCGGTCGCATCGTCGTCACCGTGGAAGACGGTGAAGGCTGGTCGGTGACCGACTCGATACTGAAGGTGAATCTCGGCCCCAGGGTGCAAGGGGTGACGCTCGCCTACGAATACACGGATGAAGGTCTCGAAAACCTGGAGGCATGAAGAAAATGAGCATGGACAGACGCGAATTCATCAAGGCCAATGCGGTTGCGGCCGCAGCGGCAACGGCGGGCATCAGCATTCCGGTGGTGGCGCAGGCGCAGGCCAAGAATGGCGACGGCACCAAGGTGCGCTGGGACAAGGCAGCCTGCCGCTTCTGCGGTACCGGCTGTTCGGTGCTGGTCGGCGTGCAGAACGGCCGCATCGTGGCCACTCAGGGCGACCCGGATGCACCGGTTAACCGCGGCCTGAACTGCATCAAGGGCTACTTCCTGTCGAAGATCATGTACGGCGACGACCGTCTGACCAAGCCGCTGCTGCGCATGAAGGGCGGCAAGTACGACAAGAACGGCGAGTTCACGCCGATCTCGTGGGATCAGGCCTTCGACATCATGGCCGACAAGTGGAAGGCCGCGATCAAGACCCACGGCGCCGACTCGATCGCGATGTTCGGTTCCGGGCAGTGGACGGTGTGGGAAGGCTATGCGGCGGCCAAGCTGTACAAGGCCGGTTTCCGCACCAACAACCTCGACCCCAATGCGCGTCACTGCATGGCGTCGGCTGTTACCGGCTTCATGCGTACCTTCGGCATCGACGAGCCGATGGGCTGCTACGACGACATCGAGAACGCCGACAGCTTCGTGCTGTGGGGCTCGAACATGGCCGAGATGCACCCCATCCTGTGGAGCCGCATCACCGACCGTCGGCTGTCGAAGGAAGGCACCGAGGTCCACGTGCTGTCGACCTTCGAGCATCGTTCCTACGAGCTCGCCGACAACCCCATGATCTTTGTGCCCAACACCGATCTGGCGATCCTGAACTACATCTGCAACTACATCATCCAGAACAAGAAGGTGAACACCGAGTTCGTCAGCCGCAACGTCAATTTCAAGATGGGCGAGACGGATATCGGTTTTGGCCTGCGTCCGAACCATGTGCTGGAAGCGAAAGCCACCAATAACGGCTATCCGGGCGCGGACGGCAAGCCCAAGGGCAATGCCAGCGCGGCCAAGGACATTACCTTCGACGAGTTCGCCAAGTTCGTGTCCGAGTACACCGCCGAGAAAGTGTCCAAGCTTTCCGGCGTGCCGGTCGCGAACCTGCAGCGGATGGCCGAAACCTATGCCGACCCGAACCGCAAGGTGGTGTCGTTCTGGACCATGGGCTTCAACCAGCACACCCGCGGTACCTGGGTGAACAACATGATCTACAACGTGCATCTGCTCGTTGGCAAGATCTCGGAGCCGGGCAACAGCCCGTTCTCGCTCACCGGTCAGCCCTCGGCCTGCGGCACGGCACGCGAAGTCGGCACTTTTGCCCACCGTCTGCCGGCAGACATGGTGGTTGGCAATCCGATGCACCGCGCGATTGCAGAGGAGATCTGGAAGCTGCCGGAAGGCACGATTCCGTCCAAGGTCGGCCTCCACGCCGTGGCCCAGAGCCGCGCGCTCAAGGATGGCAAGGTCAAGTGCTACTGGACATCGACCACCAACAACATGCAGGCCGGCCCCAACATCAACGATGAGGTCTATCCGGGCTGGCGCAACGAAGAGGCTTTCGTGGTGGTGTCGGACGTCTATCCGACGGTGTCGGCGATGTCGGCCGACCTGATCCTGCCCTCGGCGATGTGGACCGAGAAGGAAGGCGCCTACGGCAATGCCGAGCGTCGCACCCAGTTCTGGCGTCAGCAGGTGTCACCCCCAGGTGAGGCGAAGAGCGACCTGTGGCAGTACATCGAATTTGCGAAGCGCTTCAAGGTCGAGGAAGTGTGGCCGGCCGAGCTCATCGCCAAGATGCCGCAGTACAAGGGCAAGACCCTGTACGACGTGCTCTACGCCAACGGCCAGGTCAACAAGTTCCCGCTGTCCGACATCGAGAAGGCCAACAGCCACGCGATCAAGGGCTACACCAACGACGAGTCGAAGGCGCTGGGCTACTACCTGCAGAAAGGCCTGTTCGAGGAGTATGCACGCTTCGGTCGCGGTCATGGTCACGACCTCGCCGACTTCGACGTGTATCACAAGGCGCGCGGTCTGCGCTGGCCGGTGGTCGATGGCAAGGAAACCCTGTGGCGCTTCCGCGAGGGCTACGACCCGTACGTCAAGACCGGCGAGGGGGTGAAGTTCTACGGTCACAAGGACAACAAGGCCGTGGTGTTCGCGCTGCCCTACCAGGATCCTCCGGAAATGCCGGACAAGGACTTCGACATGTGGCTGTGTACCGGTCGCGTGCTCGAACACTGGCACACCGGCTCGATGACCCGTCGCGTGCCCGAGCTGCACCGCTCGGTGCCCGAGGCCCAGGTCTTCATGCATCCGGACGATGCAAGCAAGCGCGGTCTGCAGCGTGGCATGGCGGTGAAAGTCGCTTCGCGTCGTGGCGAGATCGTCGCCCGGCTCGAAACCCGCGGCCGCAACAAGCCGCCGGTGGGCCTGATCTTCGTGCCCTTCTTCGATGAGGGCCGGCTGGTCAACAAGCTCACGCTCGATGCCACCTGCCCGATCTCGAAGGAAACCGACTTCAAGAAGTGCGCAGTCAAGGTAACCAAGGCCTGAAACCACGAGGCGTGAGCCTGACACCTGCGGTGCCGATGGGGCACTGCAGGTGTCCGGACACACGACAATCATGAGTAAAACCCAGAATACGACCGCTTCCGCGCCTGCCAGCACCGGCCCAGCCAAGTCACGTCGCCGCTTTCTCAAGGATGCGGCAGGCGTGGCGGGCGGGGCGGGTCTGCTCGCGCTCGGGACAGGTCTGTATTCCCGACAGGCTTCGGCGCTGCCGGCGACGGCGATCCGTCCGCCCGGTGCGCTGGCCGAAGCCGATTTTCTGGCCGCCTGTGTGCGTTGCGGGCTGTGCGTGCGTGACTGCCCGTATGACACGCTCAAGCTGGCGGTACTTGGCGACAGCGTGGCCACAGGCACGCCTTACTTCGAAGCACGCAAGATTCCGTGTGAGATGTGTGACGACATCCCGTGTGTGGCGGCGTGCCCGACGGGGGCGCTCGATCGCGGGCTGAGCGAGATCGGCGATGCACGCATGGGTCTTGCGGTGCTGATCGACCAGGAGAATTGCCTCAATTTCCTCGGCCTGCGCTGCGACGTCTGCTACCGGGTGTGCCCGGTGATCGACAAGGCCATCACGCTGGAACTGGTGCATAACCCGCGCTCCGACCGTCACGCCATGCTGCTGCCGACGGTGCATTCGGACGCCTGCACCGGTTGTGGCAAGTGCGAGCGTTCCTGCGTGCTGCCGGGCGAGTCCGCCATCAAGGTGTTGCCGCTCAAGCTGGCGCAGGGCTCCAAGGCCGAGCATTACCGCCGCGGCTGGGAAGAGAAGGCCGAAGCGGGCGGCTCCCTGATCGGCGATCAGGTCGAGATGCCGGTGCGTGGGCTCGAAGGCAAGGCCTACGGCGACACCCGCGTAGGACCGGGTGATGCACCTGCGGCGGCTGAAAAAAGTGGTATCGACTCGGGGTGGAAGCCATGAGCGCGAATGCCCAGAGCCGTGGCGCGGTGCCGCCAACCAGCGTGCGCGGTGCCGCGATGCGTGGCGTGGTCGCACGTCCGGGCGCGGAAGCCATCGAAGCCAAGGGCTGGTTGATCGCGCACAAGTGGCTGCTGCTGCGGCGTGCCAGCCAGCTCGGCATTCTCGCGCTGTTCATGGTCGGGCCGTGGTTCGGCTGGTGGATCGTCAAGGGCAATCTGGCTTCGAGCCTGACCTTGGGCGTGCTGCCGCTGACCGATCCCTTCCTGATCGCGCAGCAGGCCGCTGCCGGGCACTGGCCGTATCGTGAAGCGCTGATCGGCGGCGCCATCGTGCTGGCGTTCTATCTGCTGCTCGGTGGCCGGATGTTCTGTGCCTGGGTGTGTCCGGTCAATCTGGTGACGGATGCCGCGGCCTGGCTGCGGCGCCGGCTTGGCCTCAAGGGCGGCAAGGTGCCCTCGGCCAATACGCGTTACTGGCTGCTCGGCTTCGTGCTGGTGCTGGCTGCGGTGACCGGGTCGTTGGCGTGGGAGTGGGTGAATCCGGTGTCGATGTTTCATCGCGGGCTGATCTTCGGTTTCGGTCTGTCGTGGGGCATCGTCGGCGGCATCTTCCTCTACGACCTGCTGATCGCGCCGCGTGGCTGGTGTGGCCACCTGTGCCCGCAGGGTGCTTTTTACGGACTGATCGGCAAGAGCGCGATGCTGCGCGTCTCGGCCAACCGGCGCAGCGCCTGTAACGACTGCATGGACTGCTTTGCAGTCTGCCCCGAACCTCAGGTCATTCGTCCCGCGCTCAAGAGTGTGGGGCAGGACCATCCGCTGATCCTCGATGGCGACTGCACTTCATGTGGCCGCTGTATCGATGTCTGTGGCAAGGACGTTTTCCGTATTTCGACACGATTTGACAGGAGCGAGTCATGAACAAAAAGACCCGACAAATTGCACTCGCGCTGATGGTCGCACTGGGCCTGAGCGCGGCCGCTGTGCCAGTCGGCGCGCAAAACGTCAGCAGTATCCGCGGCGCGGACGTTTCGGCCAACGAGCTGCCGGCGGGCAGTTTCAAGCCGGTGCCCGACCAGCCGCCGATCCAGCGCGACTATGTGCAGCAGCCGCCCTTGATCCCGCACAAGGTGGATGGCTACGAATTGACCAAGAATTTCAACCGCTGCATGGATTGCCATGCGTGGAGCCGCTACAAGGAGACCGGGGCGACCAAGGTCAGCCTGACGCACTTCAAGGACCGCGACGGTGGCGAGTTGTCCAACATTTCGCCGCGACGCTACTTCTGCATGCAGTGCCACGTGCCGCAGACCGACGCCAAGCCGTTGGTCGGCAATACCTTCCAACGCGCCGAGGGCCTGCGCTAAGGCCGTCTGACCGGGGATAGACATGACTGAAAAGAAGGGAATGCGGCAGAGGCTGCGCAACGCCGGCTGGGGCGCCATCGTGCTGCTCTTTGCCGCCGGCATCGTGTTCTGGGGCGGGTTCAACTGGGCCCTGGAAATGACCAACACCGAGAAGTTCTGCGTCTCGTGCCACGAGATGGAGGACAACGTGTTCCAGGAGTATCGCAACACGATCCACTACCAGAACCGCACCGGCGTGCGTGCGACCTGCCCGGACTGCCATGTGCCCAAGGAGTGGGGGCCGAAGATGATCCGCAAGATCAAGGCCTCGAGGGAGGTCTATGGAAAGATCATGGGTACGATCAATACCCGCGAGAAATTCCAGGAAGAGCGCCTGCGCCTGGCAGAGAACGAGTGGCGGCGGATGAAGGCCAACAACTCGCAGGAATGCCGCAACTGCCATAACTACGAGTACTTCGACTACTCGGTTCAGGGCCGGCGCTCCAACCAGATGCACCAGGCCGGGCTGGCCGAAGGCAAGACCTGCATCGACTGCCACAAGGGCATCGCTCACTCCCTGCCTGCAGTGGATCAGAGCATCGGCGCCGATCATGGCGGCGTCGCACCCGAGGTCTTCCACCCCACGCCACCTAAGGCTGAATAAGACCTTCTGTCCGTCAGCGGCTTCCGGCCCGGCACGCAGTCGACGACTGTTGTGCCGGGCCGGAAGCGTTCAAGGCGTCGCGAAACGCGGCGATTTTGTCGTGTGAGCGGGTTTACAAGCAGAAAACGTTTCAGCCAGCGCCGTGCTGTGGTTCAATCCGTCCCCATGCTCGAAGCCGACAATCTTGCCTGCCTGAAAGGCGACCGCCTGCTGTTTCGTGGACTCGCCCTGCGCCTGGCGGCGGGAGATCTGCTGCGGATTGCCGGCCCCAACGGGGTGGGCAAGACCAGCCTGCTGCGGCTGGTCTCCGGGCTTGCGCTGGCCGAGGCGGGAGAGGTGCGCTGGAAGGGGACGGCCATCGGCCGCGACCGCGAGGCATTTCACCGCGACCTGCTCTACCTGGGTCATGCGCCTGCACTCAACGACATGCTCACACCGCTCGAGAACCTGCAGTTTGCCGTTGCCGCCGCGGGCGACGATGCCGACGCCGAAACCTGCATGCAGGCGCTGGTGCGCATCGGCCTTGCCAATCAGCTCGATCTGCCTGCGCGGGTGCTTTCCCAGGGACAGCGCCGCAGGGTGGGGCTGGCACGCCTGTTTCTGTCCGGACGGCGGCCCCTGTGGGTGCTGGACGAACCGTTTACCGCGCTCGATGTGGGCGCCGTCGAGGATCTGGCGGGTACGCTGTCGGACCATTGCACGTCTGGCGGCATGGTGATGCTCACGACGCACCAGGATGCACCATTCGCCGTGCCGCCCAAGGTGCTCGATGTCGGAGCGTTTGCGTGCTGAGGACCTTTTTTGCCGTTCTGCGCCGTGACCTGTTGCTGGCCTGGCGGGGCCGGGCCGACGTCATGGTGACGCTGGCCTTCTTCGTCATCGTGGTGTGCCTGTTCCCCTTCGGTGTCGGTGCCGAGCCCAACCTGTTGCGGGCGATTGCGCCCGGCGTGCTGTGGGTGGCGGCCTTGCTGGCCTGCCTGTTGTCGCTGCACCGCCTGTTTGCGCAGGACTATGCCGACGGAACTTTGGAGCAGCTGCTTCTGTCAAGTGAGCCGGCAGTGCTGTGGGTGCTGGCGAAGGTGCTGGCGTTCTGGCTCACCACAGGCCTGCCTGTCGTGGCGGTGGCACCCGGTTTGGCGCTGTTACTTGACCTTGAGCAAGGCGCGTTGCCGGTGCTGGTCTTAAGTTTGGCGCTGGGCACGCCGATTCTTGCCCTGCTGGGCGCGGTCGGTGCGGCGCTGACACTGGGTGTACGTGGTGGCGGCATGCTGCTGGCACTGCTGATCCTGCCGCTGTTCGTGCCGGTGCTGATTTTCGGTGCCGGCGCGGTGGAAGCCGAGGCTTCCGGCACGGGGGCGGTGGCGCATCTGCTGCTGCTCGGCGGCGGTCTTGCCGGGGCCCTCGCACTGGCACCACTGGCGTGCGCTGCATCCTTGCGTATTTCGACTGAATGACCTGACATGGCCTCTGGCCCAAACGACCAAGACACTCGCATGAACTCAAGTCCGCGTGGTCCCAGCCTGCTCCGTTTTGCCGCTCCGCAGAATTTCTATCCACTGGCCGGGCGCATGGCGCCCTGGTTTGCGGCGATCGCCGTCGTGCTTACCCTGGCCGGCTTGTGGCTGGCGTTCTTCGTGGCGCCGGTCGATGCGACGCAGGGCAACGTGTATCGCGTCATCTTCATCCACGTGCCGGCGGCATGGATGTCGATGTTCATTTACCTGGTGATGGCATTCTGGTCGGCGGTCGGGCTGATCATGAACACCCGCCTGTCTTTCGTCATGAGTCAGGCGCTGGCGCCGACCGGCGCGATGTTCTGTTTCGTGGCCTTGTGGACCGGTGCCTTGTGGGGACGGCCGACCTGGGGTGCATACTGGGTGTGGGATGCGCGCCTGACCTCGCAGCTGCTGCTGCTGTTCCTCTACTTCGGCTTCATCGCGCTGACCCGTGCCATCGAGGACCCGCGCCGCGGCGATCGTGCAGGTGCCATCATCGCGCTGGTCGGGGCCGTTAACGTGCCAGTCATCTACTTTTCGGTTAAATGGTGGAACACCCTGCATCAGGGGGCGTCGGTCAGTCTGACCAAGGCGCCGTCGATGGCCACGACCATGCTTGTCGGCATGCTGGTGATGGCGTTTGCCTCATGGGCCTACACCCTTGCGGTGACCCTGTGGCGGGTGCGGCCGATGATTCTCGAGCGCGAGCGTCACACCGAATGGGTGGGGGCGGTGCTCGATCGTGAAGGAGCGCGAAGCTGATGCAATGGGAGTCGTGGTCTGCGTTCTGGGACATGGGTGGTGCGGGTGCCTTCGTATGGGGCAGCTATGGCATCACCTTCGCTGTTATCGCGCTGGAACTTGTGCTGGTGTTTCAGCGTCGGAAGGACACCGTGAAGCGGTTGTTGCGCTGGCGCCGCGCGGTGGGCAAAGATGGATCGGGGCGCGCTGGCGCCCGCATGGAGTCTTGATATGAAACCCCGTAGCAAACGCATGATGCTGGTCGGTGGTGGCGTGGCGCTGCTCGTTGCAGCCGTGGCGCTGGTGTTGTCCGCTTTTCAGCAGAACCTGGTGTTCTTTCACACGCCGACCGATGTCATGGAGGGCAAGGCGCCCACCGGCAAGACCTTCCGCATTGGCGGTCTGGTCGAGGACGGATCGCTGCAGCGCGAAGCCGACGGACTCACCGTCCGCTTTGCCATTACCGATACTGCCAAGGTGATCCCGGTCACCTACAAGGGCACGCTGCCTGACCTGTTCAAGGAGGGCAAGGGCGCCGTGATCCAGGGCTCGCTCGGCGCGGACGGTCAGTTCCGCGCCACCGAAGTGCTGGCCAAGCACGACGAGAACTACATGCCGCCGGAAGCCGCGCACGCGGTTGAAGAAGCACAGAAAACCGCCGCGACGGTGAGCCAATGATCCCCGAACTTGGTCACTTTGCCCTTGTCATGGCGCTGGTCCTGTCGCTGGTGCAGGCCGTTGTGCCGCTCGTGGGGGCGTCGCGCAACAATCCGTCGATGATGGCCGTTGCCCGGCCTGCGGCGCAGGGGCAGTTCGTTTTCGTGGTGTTTGCCTTTGCCTGTCTGACCTGGGCCTTCATCAACAGCGATTTCTCGGTCCGACTGGCTGCAGTCAACTCCAACAGCGATACGCCGCTGATGTACAAGATCACCGGTGTGTGGGGCAACCACGAGGGCTCGCTGTTGCTGTGGGCGATGTCCCTGTCGCTATGGACCGTGGCGGTCAGCGTGTTTTCGCGCAGCGTGCCACAGCCGTTTCTGGCGCGGGTCATCGGTGTGCTGGGCTGTGTCAGCGTCGGCTTCATCGCCTTCATGCTGGTGACATCAAACCCCTTCGACCGCCTGCTGCCGGGTGCGGCGGAGGGGCGTGACCTGAATCCGCTGCTGCAGGATCCGGGCATGATCATTCACCCGCCGCTGCTGTACATGGGCTATGTCGGATTTTCCGTCGCGTTCGCTTTTGCCATTGCGGCACTGCTGACCGGACGCCTGGATGCGGCATGGGCGCGCTGGTCGCGGCCATGGACGATCGCCGCCTGGGTCTTCCTCACGGCCGGCATCATGGTGGGTTCGGCCTGGGCGTATTACGAACTGGGCTGGGGTGGCTGGTGGTTCTGGGATCCGGTGGAGAACGCCTCGTTCATGCCGTGGTTGCTGGGAACCGCACTGATCCACTCGCTCGCGGTAACCGAGAAGCGCGGTGCGTTCCGCAGCTGGACGGTGCTGCTGGCCATTGGCGCGTTTTCGCTGTCGCTGCTCGGCACCTTCCTTGTGCGCTCCGGTGTGATCACCAGCGTGCACGCCTTCGCCACCGACCCGGCGCGCGGCATGTTCATTCTCGGCCTGCTGGTGCTGGTGATCGGGGTGTCGCTGCTGCTGTACGCGTGGCGTGCGCCGCGTCTTACCGGTGGCGGCAGTTTCGGTCTCGTTTCGCGCGAAACCACGCTGCTGGGCAACAACGTGCTGTTGGCGGTGGTGTCGGCCTCGGTGCTGCTGGGTACGCTGTATCCGCTTTTCCTCGACGCGCTCAACATGGGCAAGATCTCGGTCGGCCCACCGTATTTCGAGGCGGTATTCGTGCCGCTGATGACGCCGGTCGTGGTGCTGATGATGTTCGCGCCCTTCCTGCGCTGGAAGAACGACAAGGTGGATGCGGTTGCAAGGCGCCTGGCCCCGGCTGGCGTTGCCAGCATCCTCATTGGCGTGGGCGGTGCATTCGCGATCGGTCATCCGACCTGGCGCACGATGCTCGGGCTCACCCTTGCGGCATGGGTCGTGCTGGCGAGCTTCCAGTTGCTCGCCAGTCGTCTGCGTGAGCGTGCGGGTGCAACGATGTCGAGCCGTCTTTCCACCATCCCCGCTGCTTGGTGGGGCATGTGGACTGCCCACTTCGGTATTGGCATCTTCATCATTGGCGTGACGCTGGTCAGCAGCATCGATGCCAGCCTCGACTTGCGCATGAAGGAGGGAGACCGTGCCGACTTTGCCGGCTACAGCTTCAACTTCAAGAGTGTGGAGCGCATTGCGGGACCCAACTACGATGCCTCGCGGGCAACGATCGAGCTGAGCAAGGACGGGAGGCTCGTTGACGTGCTGACGCCGGAGAAACGCGTGTATCGCGCCATGGGCATGCCGATGACCGAAGCCTCCCTCAACATCGGCCCCTTCCGCGATATCTATGCCTCGCTCGGCGAGCAGTTGCCTGAGGGTGACTGGATCGTGAGTCTGCACCGCAAGCCCTTCATCAGCTGGATCTGGGTGGGCTGCATCCTGATGGCGCTCGGTGGCATTTTTGCCGCTGCAGATCGTCGTTACCGCCGTCTGGCCGAACGCAGCGCCCCCAAGGGTGCTGCGCAGCAAGCCATTTGAGAAGCATTCATGAAAGCCAAGTTCCTTGTTCCGCTGTTTCTGTTTCTGCTGTTGATCGGATTTCTCGGTTTCGGTCTCACCCTCAACCCGCGGGAAGTGCCGTCGCCGCTGATCGACAAGCCGGCGCCGGCGTTCCGGCTCGCACGGCTTGATCAGCCCGAGCAGACCTTTGGTCTCGACGAGATGAAGGGCCAGGTGTGGTTGCTCAACGTATGGGCATCGTGGTGTGTGGCCTGTCGTCAGGAGCACCCGGTGCTGGTCGAACTGTCCCGCCGCGGCGTGGTGCCCATCGTCGGCCTCAACTACAAGGAAGTGCGTGGCGATGGCGAAATCGACGCCCGCGGCATGGCACTCGAAGTCGAGACCGGGCAGGCGATCGAGCGCGCGCGTGGCTGGCTGAGCCGCCACGGGAACCCCTATCAGTTGTCGGTGATGGATATCGACGGCAGGGTGGGGATCGATTTCGGCGTCTATGGCGTGCCTGAAACCTTCCTCATCGACAAGCAGGGGCGCATCCGCTTCAAGCAGATCGGGCCGGTCACACCGGAGAATCTGCAGAAGGTGCTGATGCCCAAGATCGAGGAGTTGCAGCGTGCAGGCTGATCGCTTTAGTTCGGGGCGACGCATCGCCGGCGCCCTGCTCATGGTGTGTGCGTTAGGCAGCGGCGCAGTGCTTCATGCCGCCGAGCCGGGTACGGCCACGCCGGTGGTGGCCAATCAGGCGCTCGAGGATGAAGTCCTGGAGCTCTCTCACAAGCTGCGCTGCCTGGTGTGCCAGAACCAGTCGATTGCCGAATCGAACGCGCCTCTGGCGATCGATTTGCGCAATCAGGTGCGTGAGCAGCTCGAAACCGGCAAGAGCAAGGATGACGTGATCGACTATCTGGTCGAGCGTTACGGCGACTTCGTGCTCTACGAGCCGCCGTTCAAGGCCTCCACGGTGCTGCTGTGGGGTGGCCCCGCTGCGCTGCTGATCGGCGGCGCGGGCTGGCTCGCCCTGCGTCTGCGCCGGCGTCAGGCCGAAGCTGACGCTCAGGAAAACCTTTCCACCGCGGAGCGCGATCGTGCCCGCGCACTGCTTGCGGGCGATACGCCCGTAACCGCAGACATCCCGTCTGCCGAGGAGCCCCGTTCGTGATCACCTTCCTGATTGTCGCCGGCCTGTTGGTGGCCGGCGCCTTGCTCATGGTCGTCCCGCCATTGCTCGGGCGCGGTCGTGACGCTTCCGTTACGCCGGCTGCGGCCGATGCCGAGCAGGCCGCGACGGCCATGCTGGTGCTGCGTGAGCAGCTCGCTGATCTTGATGCCGAACGGGCTGCAGGCGGAATCGACGACGCCACCTATGTGCGCAGCCGCGATGAACTCGAACGCCGTGCGCTGGATGAGGGCAAGGTCATGGCGCCCGGCGCCAGCGCCCGCCCCGCCCGCGTTTGGGCGGTGCTGGTGGGACTCGGTGTGCCGGTAATGGCGGCGATGATCTATCTCTCAGTCGGCACGCCGGACGCGCTCGACCCGCAGAAGGTCGCCGGGCAGCAGACCTTCTCCCCTGAGCAGATCAGGGAGATGGTCGGCACGCTCGAGGCCCGTCTTGAGAACGAGCCCGACAACGTCGAAGGCTGGGCCATGCTCGCGCGCTCCTGGCTGGTGCTGGAGAACTACCCCGAGGCTTCCAAGGCCTATGCACGGCTCGCCGAACTGATCCCGGACAATGCGGACGTGGTTGCCGACTGGGCCGACGTGGTGGCAACCAAGAACGGCAGCATCATTGGCGAGGCTGAAACACTGGTTGCGCGTGCGCTCGAGATCGACCCCAACCACGTCAAGTCGCTCGCACTGGCGGGTACGGGCGCGTACCAGCGCGGCGATTTTGCGGCTGCAGCAACACTGTGGGAGCGCATCCTCGCGCGCGTTCCGCCCGGGCAGGAGATCGAGGGCCAGTTGCGTGCGAGCATCAATGACGCGCGCGAAAAGGCCGGGATGCCTGCACTCGCGGCTTCGGCCGGGCAGCAGATGCCGCCTGCACCGGCGGTGGCGAACGGTGAGGGTGCTGCGGACAGCGCACTGAAGATTGCCGGCCGGCTCGACGTCGCCCCTGCGCTGCGCGATCAGGTGCTGGCGGACGACACGGTGTTCGTGTTCGTGCGCGGCGCTGCGGGCGGACCGCCGATTGCCGCGCTGCGCTTCAAGGGCAGCGAGTTGCCGCTCGACTTCAGCTTCGAAGGCGTTCCCCGCATGTCGGGCAACGCACCGCTGCCGGAAACACTGGCGCTGGCCGTGCGGGTGTCCAAGTCCGGTGATGTGATGGCCAAGCCGGGCGACCTCGAAGGACGGATCGACGGTCTGGCAGCGGACGCCAGCGGCGTGGCGCTGACCATCGAGAAGGTGCACCAGTAAGCGTGGGAGGGCGCCCCAGGTTCAGGCCTGGGGCTGGCGCTGCGCGGGAGTCGCGACGCCATGCGTCGCGTCCCGGTTTCTGCCCCGGCGCTTAGCCGAGATATTCGAAGCGGACCCGCTTCACGTTGCACAGCAGTTCGTAGGAAATCGTACCGACTCCCGCTGCGATGCGGTTGATCGATATCTGACGGCCCCAGAGCTCGACCCGGCTGCCAATGCCTGCGTCGGGCAGGCCGGTCAGATCCACCGTCATCATGTCCATCGAGACCCGGCCGATCAGGCGGGTGAGCTTTCCATCCACCGCGACCGGCGTCCCTTCGGGCGCGCTGCGTGGATAACCATCGGCGTAACCCATTGCGACCAGGCCGACACGTGTCGGCACCTCGGCGACGAAACGGCCGCCGTAGCCCAGCGCTGCACCCGCCGGAATGTCTCGCACTGCCATGATCTGGCTCTCGAGCGTCATCACCGGAAGCAACCCGTGGTTCTCCTCTGGCATCGGATCGGCGCCATAGAGCAGGATGCCGGGGCGGCCCCAGTCACGGTGCGCGTCCGGCCATCCGAGAATGGCACTGGAGTTGGCCAGGCTGCGCAGCCCGGGCAGGTCGCGGGTACCGGCGTCGAATGCGGCGATCTGCTCCGCGGTGGTGGTGACATCGGGTTCGTCCGCGCGCGCGAAGTGCGTCATCAGCGCGATGTCGGAGACCTTGCCGGTGTCATTCAGGCGCTGCCAGGCACCCCGCACCCTGTCGGGCAGGAAGCCGGCGCGGTTCATGCCCGAGTTGACCTTGAGCCATACGTGCAGCGGCGCGCTCAGCGCCCGGGACTCGATCATCTCGATCTGCGGATCATGGTGCACGACCGTCCACAGCTGGTGGCGCACGACCTCATCGAGTTCGGCTGCGTCGAACACGCCTTCCAGGAGCAGGATTGGATGGGTGATGCCGGCGGCGCGCAGTTGCAGCGCCTCGTCCAGAAAGGCGACGGCGAAACCGTCCGCCTCGGCCGCCAGCGCGCGGGCGCACTCGACTGCGCCGTGCCCATAGGCATTGGCCTTGACCACAGCGAAGGCGCGCCCGCCATGTCGTGATCGTGCAAGCCGGTAGTTGTGACGAAGGGCTTCGAGGTCAATCAGGGCACGGGCGGGACGCATGGACAGGAGCTATCTGGAAAAAAGCGAAATGGTGCGCCTTATCGGGGGTGACTGCAATCCGGCTGGCGCGCCGTTCCAGGTCGCTCAGGACAGGTGGAAGCGCTGCACCGCCTGGGTCAACGCCGCCGCCGATCGCTCCAGTCCGCCGACTTCCTGTGCGACCTTGCTCGCCGAGTCGGCGCTGTCCTGTGCCATGTTGGCGATGGCCTCGACGACGCGCTCGACCTTGCCCGCTTCGTCGGTGATCTCTGCGATCGAGCCTTCCGCTTCGGCCGCCAGTCGAGTGCCGTTTCCGACCCGTGTTACCGCGTCCTCGATGCTGCCGATCTCGTCGAGCGTGGCATTGACGACGCGGGCCCCGGTGCGTGCTGCCGCTGCATCAGTTCCGCGACCGCGCGTGCGCTCCCCGCCACCATACTCGCCTCGCGCTCGACCTGTGTGAGCGTGCTGCCAAGCTCGGCGCGCATCTTCGCCACCAGTCCGAGCAGGCCGTCAGCGGTCTGGGTGGCAGCGCCGGGCCGCAGCTCGCCATCGCCGATCCGCGTTGCCAGTTCCGCAGCCCGGGCCGATTCGACGGCTTCGCGCTGCAGGCTGACCGCCATGTACATCAGCATGCCGGCCTCGACGACGACAAAGGCGGCGTGAAGCGCAACGCGGCCCAGACCGGTCGAACCCTTGAACACTCAGTCCCCCAGGTGAGGGCCTGAAGGTAATTGAAGCTCAGGTGATGAACTTTGCCGGCGCGCGATCCGGCATCGCCGTGCATGCAAATGCAATGGGGTCCGGGCAGGGCGCTACCGGCTGATTCGCACGGCTGTTTGAGCTTGCGCAATTCCGCTGAGGATACGGCTACGGTATAGTCCGCAGCTTGAAGCCGGTGCGTCGACCTTCCGCACATCCGCGCGGCGCCCGCAACTCCATACCAGATGGTGATTCTGTCGTGAATACAAATGAACTTCCGTCCTCCGCGCGGGCGTGTGATGTGCTCGTCATCGGCGGCGGGCCGGCAGGCTCGACCGCGGCGGCGCTGCTGGCCGGGAAAGGGCATCGTGTCACCGTTCTCGAGAAAGCGCACCACCCGCGTTTCCATATCGGCGAGTCCCTGCTCCCGGCCAATCTGCCCCTGTTCGAGAAACTCGGCGTGGCAGACGAGATGCGCGCGATCGGGATCCGGAAGTACTCGGCCGAGTTTGTGTCGCCCCAGCATGCCGAGCAACAGCGTTTCAATTTCGGTGAGGCATGGGACAAATCCATGCCCTATGCCTATCAGGTGCGTCGTGCCGAGTTCGACCACATCCTGATCCGCAATGCTGCGGCCAAGGGCGCCGAGGTGATCGAGGGCTGCCGGGTGAAGGACCTCAGTTTTCATGCGGACGGCGCCACTGTCAGTGCGGAGCACGAAGACGGTCGTCGCGAGCGCTGGTCGGCGCGCTTCGTGATCGACGCCTCCGGCCGCGACACCTTCATCGCCAATCGCATGCGCGCCAAGCATCGCAACCCGCTGCACAACAGCTCGGCGATCTACGCGCACTTCGCCGGTGTCCGGCGTCACGACGGCGACGCCGCGGGGAACATCTCCATCTACTGGTTCGAGCACGGCTGGTTCTGGGTGATCCCGCTGGCCGACGGTGCAACCAGTATCGGTGCGGTCACCTGGCCTTACTACATGAAGCAGCGCGCCGGCCGCTCGCTGGACGACTTCCTCGCCGACACGATCGCGCTGTCGCCGGCCCTGGTCGAACGCATGCAGGGCGCGAGCCGGATTTCGCCGACGGAGGCGACCGGCAACTTCTCCTACACCACCGATCACACGCACGGGCCGCACTACATTCTGCTTGGCGATGCCTATGCCTTCATCGACCCGGTGTTCTCTTCGGGCGTGATGCTGGCCATGCAGGGCGCCTTCTTCGGCGCCGACGCGGTCGACACCTGCCTGCGCCAGCCCGAGCGCAGCAAGGCGGCCATGGCGCGTTTCGACAAGCTCGTCCGTCATGGACCGAAGGCCTTCTCGTGGTTCATTTACCGCATGACCAGTCCGACCATGCGTGACCTGTTCATGGGCCCGCGCAACCTGCTGCGCATGAAGGAAGCGCTGCTCTCGCTGCTCGCCGGTGACATCTACGGCAAGACGCCGATCTGGCCCTCACTGCTGGCGTTCAAGACGGTCTATTACCTGTCGGCCCTGCGCCACCTGCCGCGCACGCTCGCGGCCGGGCGCAAGCGCAAGCGCGACATCCTGCCGGTGGAGGACGGCGAGATGGCGGTGCGCGGATGAGCGGCGGTTCGAAGTTGCAGTTGCTGTCGCCGCTGGATGTCGATGCACCGCTGCCCTCTGCAATCGATCCCGCACGCGTCTTTGGCGAGATCCGTTTTGGCGAGGACTGTGCGGCGGGCGAGGCGTTTCCGTGTCTGCGCGTCTGTTCGCCCACCCTGGTGCCGGCAAACCCGTGGCGGGCCGTGTGGCTGTCCGATCATGCCCTTGTCGCCGGCCGCCACGGACAGGTGGCCTATCGTCACGACGATGAACTGATGTACGGCGTGATCTCGGTCGATGAGTCGGCGTTCGTCGATACGCCATCGGCGAGCGCCTTGCAGCAGGCCGCCGAGTTCGCCTACCGCGAGGTCTTTGCCGCGCTGGCGCACGCCGGCTTTCCCGGCTTGCTGCGGGTGTGGAACTACCTGCCGCGGATCAACGAGATCGAGAGCGGGGTCGAGCGCTATCGCAAGTTCAACATCGGCAGGCAGGATGCCTTTGCCGCCTGCGGCCGCGCGCTGACCGGACGGGTGCCTGCGGCGAGCGCGCTCGGGGTGCGTCACGGCGCGCTCGAGATCGGCTTCTTTGCCGTGCGGCGCGCCCTGCTTGCGGTCGAAAACCCGCGCCAGGTCAGCGCCTATCATTACCCCGAGACCTATGGCCCGCGCAGCCCGACCTTCTCGCGCGCGGCGGTCAGCAGCAGCATGGTGCAGGATGTGCTGTTCATTTCGGGCACGGCGAGTATCGTTGGCCATCAGACCCTGCACCATGGCGATGTGGCGGCGCAGACGCGCGAGACGCTGGTGAATATCGATACCGTGCTGGCCGAGGCGGCGCGGGTCGCCCCGCTGCTGAGCCCGGCGCGGGAGGATCTGGCGTGCTTGGGCTACGTGCGCGACCCTGCGGATCTTGAGACCATCCGCGCCGAGGTGCGGCACGTGATCGGGGATGAAACACAGGTGTGCTACGTTCAGGCGGATATCTGTCGCACCGACCTGCTCGTCGAAATCGAAGCCAGCGGTGGCCACCCGACTCAAGGAGCTCGTTCATGAAACCGAACGCACTTTCATCGTTTGCATTAGGCGCGCTGCTTGCCGCAGGGGCGGCCCTGCCGGCGCATGCCGGCGAGGAAAAGCCGTTGTGGGAGCTGGGGCTGGGCGTGGGGGCGGTGTCCTTTCCCGACTACCGGGGCTCCGACCGGCAGCGTGTGCACGGTCTCGCAGTGCCGTATTTCGTGTATCGGGGCGAGTTCTTCAAGGCCGACCGTGACGGCATTCGCAGCATCTTCTTCGACAGTGACCGGGTACAGCTCAATCTGAGCATGTCGGCCTCGCTCCCGGTGGACAGCGACGGCAACAGCGCCCGCCGTGGCATGCCCGACCTCAAGCCGACGGTGGAGATCGGGCCCTCGCTCGAGTTCAACCTGTGGCGCACCGACTGGCACAATGCGCGCATCGACCTGCGCCTGCCGGTGCGTGCCGCCTATACCGTGAAGGGCCCGGTCAAGCATGTGGGCGTGACCTTCACCCCCTTCATCAACCTCGACATCGACCCCTTCGGCGACTCGGGCTGGAACCTCGGCATGATGGCCGGGCCGATCTACGCCAATGCCCGTCAGCACCGTTACTTCTACGATGTGAAGCCGGAGTTCGCGCTGCCCGACCGGCCGGCTTACGAGGCCTCGGGCGGCTACTCGGGCGCCCAGTTCATCACTGCGCTGTCGAAGCGCTTCGACCGTTTCTGGGTGGGCAGCTTCCTGCGCTACGACACCCTGCGCGGCGCCGCTTTTGCCGACAGCCCGCTGGTTCAGCGCGATCACGCCTGGGCCGCCGGCGTGGCCATTGCCTGGGTGATCGGTGAGTCCTCGCGCAAAGTCGTGGTGGAAGACTGAGCCACGCCGTGAGTGCATCAAGCCCCCGCCGGTTTCCGGCACTCTATGAGTATTTCTGTCTCTATTTCGGGCTGTTCGCGCTTGGCGTGCTGTGTCTGGGATGGTCGCTGGTGGCCGCCATCCTGCATCCCTTCATGCCCGACGGCGCGGCGAGCCGGCTGGGGCGGCGCGCGATCACCTGCGTGTTCCGCATCTACCTGTTCCTGCTCGGGGCGCTGGGCGCCTGTCGCTTCGACATCAGCGAACTGGATGCGCTGAAGGATCAGGGGCCGATGATTCTGGCGCCGAACCACCCCTGCCTGCTCGATGCGGTGATGGTGATCGCACGCCTGCCCAATGTGGCCTGCATCATGAAGGCATCCCTGATGAAGAACGTCTTTCTCGGCGGTGGCGCGCGGCTTGCACGCTACATCCCGAACGGCCGGCCCTTGCAGATGGTGTATGCCTCCTGCGAGGCGCTGTCCGCGGGCGGCCAGTTGCTGATGTTTCCCGAGGGGACGCGCACGGTGCGCGCACCGGTCAACGAGATCACGCCCAGTGTGGCGCTGATCGCGCGACGTGCGAAGGTGCCGGTTCAGACCATCATCATCGAGACCGACTCGGACTATCTGTCCAAGGGCTGGCCCTTGTTCCGGCGTCCGCCGATGCCGATTCACTACCGCGTTCGGCTTGGCCGGCGTTTCGATCCACCTGCCAATGCCACGGCGTTCTGTGACGAACTCGAGGCTTACTTCGCCGAGGAGCTTGCGCGCGCACGTTTCGTGCCGCCGCAGTTCGCCACCGAGCGCCCGAGCGCGGCGCACACACTCTGATCCGGCATCGCCCATGACGTCCTCCTCCACCCATGCGGTATTGATTCCGAGCTACAACCCCGGCCCCAAGGTGTTCGACACCGTGCGCGAGGCGCGCGCGCAGTGGGCGCCGGTGTGGGTGGTAGTGGACGGCAGTACCGATGGCACCGACGTGCGGCTGCAGGCGATGGCCGCGGAGGATGAGGGGCTGAAGGTCTTCGTGCTGCCGGAGAATGGCGGCAAGGGGGCTGCCGTGCTGCACGGGCTGGACGAGGCGGCGCGGCAGGGCATCACCCATGTGCTTACCATGGACTCCGACGGCCAGCATCCTGCCGCCCTGATCCCGCGCTTCATGGCCGTGTCCGCGGGCGCAACCGAATGCATGGTGCTTGGGCGTCCGGTGTTCGATGCCAGCGCGCCGCTGTTGCGCGTGCGTGGGCGCAAGATCTCGAACGCCTGGGCCAACCTGGAAACCCTGTGGGTGGGCATCGGCGATTCGCTTTACGGTTTTCGCGTCTATCCGGTGGCGCCGCTGCGCGCGCTGATGCAGGGGCAGCGCTGGATGCGGCGCTTCGATTTCGACCCGGAGGCGGTCGTGCGTCTGGCCTGGCGCGGCGTGAAGCCGATCAACATCGATGCGCCGGTGAAGTACTTCAACGCGGACGAGGGCGGGGTGTCGCACTTCAATTACCTGCGTGACAACACCTTGCTGACCTGGATGCACTGCAGGCTGCTGCTCGGCTTCATCCTGCGCCTGCCCGTGCTCCTCTGGCGTCGCGTGCGCGGCTGAACTCCCCGGCCGGTGTCAGCACGCCGGCCGAGCGCTCACGCGGGTTCGGCCTTAGTCTCGGGGTCGTCTGCAATCCTTATCCGGTTTCTGCCTTCGGCTTTGGCGGCATAGAGCGCCTTGTCGGCACGCTGCAGGATGCGCTCCATCGCGTCGCCACGCCCTGCGAGACAGGCACCGACGCTGACCGTGATCGAGGTTTCGTCGGAGAGCTGAATGCCGGTTTCGATGCTGTTGCGGATGCGCTCGCCCAGGCATGCAAGGGTGTCGTGATCGCAAGGTGCGAGCAGGATCAGGAACTCGTCCCCGCCCCAGCGCGCCGCGCAGTCGTAGGGGCGGATGCTGGCGTTGATCAGGCTCCCGACTGAACACAGCGCCTCGTCCCCGGCCGAGTGTCCGAGGAAGTCGTTGATCTCCTTGAACTCGTCGATGTCGATCCAGATCAGGCCGAAGCGGCTTTGCTCGCGTTCGGCGCGCTTGACCTCGGCATTGATGCGCTCGGTAAAGCCACGGCGGTTCAGCAGCCCGGTCAGGGGGTCCACACTGGCCAGCAGGTGCAGCTCTTCGGTGCGCGCGGCAACACGATGCTCAAGTTCCTGCGTGTGGCTGCGCACGGATTCGGCCATTGCGCTGAAATGCCCGGAGAGACGACCGATCTCGCCTTTTGCGGGCGGCACCGTGAGCGGATTGAGATCGCCGTCCCGAACCCGCAGCATGGCGTTCTCGAGGCTTGCCACCGGGTTCAGCACCCAGCGGCTGAGGATGTAGTTGAACAGCAGCAGCGCCACCACCAGCGTTGCGGCAAAGATGAGCAGCACGCTGGTGAAGCTTTGTAGCGGCATCAACACATCGAGGTCGAGCATGGTGACTTCGTACCAGTCGAGCTCCGGTAGATAGGCCACGCCCGCGAGGTAGCGCTTGCCCTCGTAACTGACGAAACGGCTGATCACCCGGGTGTCGTGTTCGCGCTCCGGACCAGCCCCGGCAAGCTCGCGCATCGCGGCGCGGATGAAGGTGCGATCCTGCCCGTCGCTGAGCAGGCGATCGATGGTGATTTTTTCGCCGTCGGTTTTGACGATGCTGGCGTAGTCGATATAGCGCAGGTCGCGATGCAGCTGGATCGCGCCGTTGTGGTCGACGAACAGGGTGGTGATACCGGGTTGGGCAAGCTGGACGATGTCGCGGATGAAGCGGTCGAGGTCGAGTCCGGTGCCGACCACGCCAAGGGTCTCGTCGCCTTCGCGGATCAGGACGTCAACCCAGAGCTTGGTCATCCCGAGGAATTCGTCCTTGTTGACGTTGAGATGGAATTCGCGGCCCTGACGGATGATCTCGTAAAACCAGCTGTCCGATGGCGTCGTGGGGCTCAGGTGATAGCGCAGTTGCCGACCGGCGTAGTCGTTCTGGGCGTTGTTGTGATAGTAGGCACCCGAGGCGCGCAGCGCGGCAAAATAGCTGCCGTCCTGGAAGTTGCGGCGGAAGGTCTCCATTTCCGCGATCGCTTCCTGCATGTAGGCAGGATTGTCGGGCTCCTTCGCCCAACGCCGGATGAGTTGCGAGTGCGCCATCTGCCGGGAAAGCGCGATTTCCCGGATCAGCGGCTGCAGGAGCCGGGCGGAGTCGTAACGCACCTGGGTTTCGACCAGACGCACACCCCATTGCTCGATGATGCCTTCGGCAATCCGCTGAAATGCAAACCAGCTCGCACAGGAGGCGATCAGGATGATGGCTGCGGCGAGGATCAGGAAGCGGGGCTTCAGATTCATTTGGCGGAAGGGCTGCTGAAGGCCCTCGAGATAAGCGGGTCAAGGTAGCACATAAGGATGCGGCGGTGAAACGGCGGGTACAGCCCGGACATGCTCATTCGCGCACCCTCGGCGGCAGTGGATGACCAATCGCCGGGAGCCAGATGCGAAGGCACGGGGTGGTCAGGATGGTGCTGAAGATGGCCATGATCACCAGCATGGTGAACATGGTCTGCGAGATCACGCCGAGATCGTAGCCGACGTTGATGACGACCAGCTCCATCAGCGCCCGGGTATTCATCATGATCCCAAGAATGCCCGCCTCGCCGTGAACTAGTCCGCAACGGCGGGCCGCAAGGTAGGATCCGCCAAACTTTCCGAGCGTGGCGAGTGCGATCACCAGCGCACACCAGCCCCAGTCGGCAAGGCTGTCGAGACTGCCGATATCGGTGCGCAGACCGGTATAGGTGAAGAAGACCGGCAGGAAGAAGACGCTTACGAAATGCCCGACACGCGTGTTCCAGGCCTCGCGCAGGCCGTGTTCGTCGTGCAGGATCACGCCCATCAGAAAGCCGCCGAAGATGGCAAAGATGCCCAGCTGATAGGTGCACATGCCGGCGCCAAAGATCAGCGCCAGCAGGAACCCCATCAGATTGGGCGGCAGCCGGCCGCGACCGGGGCGGGCACGATGCACCAGACGCTTGACCAGCGGGCGCACGACGAACCAGCTCAGGCCGAAGAAGACGAATACCAGCACGATGCGGGTCAGGAAGTCGAGCGCATCGAGCTGGGCGGCAGCGAGGGTGGAGACCAGTGCCAGCAGCAGCCAGCCCACCACGTCGTTGATCGCGGCTGCGCTGATCGCGATCACCCCGAGCGGGCTGCGGGTGAGCTGGAACTCGATCATGATGCGACCAAGAATGGGCAGCGCGGTGATCGAGAAGGCGGTGGCCACGAACAGCCCGGACACCAGAGGGTCGGCGCCCGCGGGTTGCAGCGGCGTGGCCAGCCAGCCGAGGGCGAAACCGAGGGCAAAGGGCAGCGTCAGCCCGGCGCTGGCGACCCATGCCACCGTGTGGCGGTGCTTGCGCTCGGTGAGGTGGCTGAAATCGAACTCGAGCCCGATCTGGAACATCAGCAGCAGCAGACCGATCTGGGACAGGATCTGCATCGGCTCGGGGGGCGCGCTGCGAAACACGATGTCGAACAAACCGGGCGCGAGCCAGCCGAACAGCGAAGGGCCGAGCAGGATGCCGGTGACGATTTCGCCGACCACGGAGGATTGCCCCAGGCGCAGCGCAATTTCGCCCCCCGCACGCGCCACCAGGATGATGACCGCCAGCTGCATCAGGGTGAAGAACAGCAGTGCTTCGGTCTTGTGCACGCCGGCGGCGTTCATTGCAGTGGCGGCGGTGCTCATGGGAGGTTCAGATCATGCCACCGTTGATCGAAATGACCTGGCCGGTGATGTAGCCGGCCTGTTTCGAGGCAAGAAATCCGACCAGATCGGCCACCTCTTCGACCCGTCCTGCGCGTTTCATCGGCACCAGGCGGCCGATGGCCTCGGCATCGAAGGCGGCTTCGCTCATCGCGGTGTCGATGATGCCGGGGGCCACCGCGTTGACGGTGATGCCGCGGCTGGCCAGTTCCAGCGCGAGCGACTTGGTGGCGGCGTGCAGCGCCCCCTTGGCCGCGGCGTAATTGACCTGGCCGCGATTGCCGGTGAGCCCGGCGATCGAGGTGATGTTGATGATGCGTCCCCAGCGGGTGCGGATCATCGGCATCGTCAGCGGCTGGGTGAGGTTGAAGAAACCGTTGAGGCTGACGTCGATGACGCGATGCCATTGCTGCGCCGACATGCCGGGAAACACCGCATCGTCATGGATGCCGGCATTGTTGACCACGACCTGGATCGGCCCTTCGGCAAGCAGCATCCCGATCGCCGTCGTTGTGGCTGCGGCGTCGGTGAGATCGAAGGCGACGGCCTGGGCGTGTCCGCCCGCACTGCGGATGGCGGCGGCAACGTCCTCGGCGGCGTCAAGCCGGCGGTTGGCATGAACGAGCACGGCGTAGCCGTCGGCTGCGAGGCGCTGGCAGATCGCGCGGCCGATGCCGCCGCTGCCGCCACTGACGAGTGCGCGAAGGGTCATGATCGGGTATCCGGAGTCAGGAAGGAGAGGGTGCGTGGCCGAGCACCACGGCAACACGCCCCTGCACCAGCGGGCGTTCGGCGGCTGAGACGGTGAAGGCGTACAGCAGGGTACGCGCGTCGGCCGAGAGGCGTTCGGCGCTGATCGTCAGCGCGCCTTCGATGTCGTCGAGGCGATCGACCATGCAGCTTACCCCGCGCGCGCTGCCCAGAAAGCCGGGGGCGGGGGCTGTCGCTGCCTGTGCCGCATCCGCCAGCAGTGCGCCATGCACTGCCATGGCCTGCGCGGCATACTCGATGGCGTTGAGCGCACCAAGGCGGTCGCCGCTGCGCAGCGGGTTGTCGGGGGCTCGGTGGCTGAGACTGGTGCAGCGGATGTGTTCCGCATCCCAGGCCTCGACGGCGTCGAGCAGGCACATCCTGCCGTGGTGCGGAATGTGGGCGGCGATCCAGTCGCGGTCGGGCAGGGTGGTGCTCACGCTGTCAGGCTCAGTTCGAGGCGCAGGTCGTCGAGATAGTCGATCACCACCTTGCCGCTGCGGCTCTGCGCCAGCAGCGCGAGCAGGGGCAGGCCACGGGCGGCGGGGATGCCGCTGCGTACCGCGTCCATTGCGGCGTCGGGCAGGGTGTCGGCTGCGGTGTCGCAAAGCTCGCCGAGCTGCAGGCGGGGAGCGTCGTTGCCCCTGGGGTCGAGCAGCAAGGCCATGGCGAAGGCGTCGCTGACCTGGCGCGCTGCTGCCAGCGGCTCCGGGTAAGGGTGGTCGTACACCAGCAGCAGCACGGGCTGGGTGAGTTCATGCGCAAGCGCGAGGGCCTCGATCAGCCCGGCGGCGAGGCTGCCGTCGTAGGACGAAATGATGGTCGAAGTCGCCATTGCGCCGGTGGCGATCCCCCAGTAGCCGGAGGCGGCGTTGTTTACCGAGTTGTGGAAGCGGGTCGGTGAAATCCGCCGGTCGTCGCTGGCCAGTGCCTCGCAGATCGCATGGCAGTTCGCACCGTCACCGCCGGCAGAGGCGAACACCGTCGCCAGCCGTGACGCATCGGCACCTGCAGCATCCACGGCCTCGACGCCTGCGCACAGCGCCAGCTTTACCACGGCGCCGACGCGGCGGCGTTCGGCGGGCGGCAGCACGCCGGGGCTCGGGATGCGGGTGGCGACAGGTGACCACGGCACGTCGCCTGCAAGCACGGCGCGGGCCTCGGGCCAGTTGTCGAAACCGGGGCCGATGAGGCCGACGCTGCGGATCGTTGCCGAGAGTGGCTTGGCGTTCATGATGTCTTCCCACCTGCTCGCGACAGGATGAGGCTGCAGTTGGTCCCGCCGAAACCGAGCGAGTTCGACAGGACGTGGCGCAGCGGCGTGTGCTGTCGCACCTGCCGGTAGGCAATGTCGATGGCCGGGTCCAGGCTGCGGGTGCCGGGGCTGCCGGGGATCAGCCCGTCGCTCAGCGCCAGCGCACAGAACACGGCTTCCAGCCCGCCCGCGGCGCCCAGCGTATGGCCGGTGGCGCCCTTGGTCGAACTGGCCGGTGTTGCGTTGCCGAACAGCTGGCGCACGGCGGCCCCCTCGGCGCTGTCGTTGCTTGGCGTGCCGGTGCCGTGCAGATTGATGTAGTCGATGTCGGCAGCCGCCAGCCCGGCGCGCGCGAGTGCCTGCTCCATGGCCATGCGCGCACCCAGACCGTCGGGGTGAGGCGATGACATGTGGTGGGCGTCGCTGGATTCACCGTAGCCGCTGAGCAGGATCGCATCGTCTGCAGGGTGGGCCGGCGCACGTTCGAGCAGGGCGAAGGCGGCGGCCTCGCCAATCGAGATCCCGCTGCGTGCGGGGTCGAAGGGGCGGCAGGGCTCGGGCGCGACCAGTTCGAGCGAATTGAAACCGTAAAGGGTTGTCAGGCACAGCGAATCGACGCCGCCGACAATGGCCGCGTCGACCAGGCCGAGCTCGAGCAGGCGGGAGGCGCTGGCGAAGACCTTTGCGCTCGATGAGCACGCAGTGGAGATCACCCAGGCCGGACCGCCGGCGCCGATGGCGTGGCGCACGAACTCGGCAACCGAGAAGATGTTGTGGCTGCCGCGGTAGTGGAATGCTGGCGGCAGCGCACCGCTGACCGGGTCGCGTCGCCGGTACGCCAGTTCGGTTTCGAGAATGCCGGAGGTGCTGGTGCCGAGCAGCACGGCAACCCGCTTCGCGCCATACCGGCTCACCGCGTCGATCGCGGCGTCGATGAACCCGTCCTGCATCAGCCCGAGCAGGGCCAGGCGATTGTTGCGGCAGTCGTAGTCGGCCAGCGCCGGCGACATCACCACGGCTTCCAGGTCCGGTACGCGACCAATCCAGGTGTCGAGCGTGATGGTCTCGAAATCGCAGTGGCGCAGGCCGCTCCGGCCTTCAGCCAGCGCTGCGCGGGTAGCGTCCAGCCCGGTGCCGATGCAGCTGGTGGCGGTATGGCGGGAGATGAGCAGAGGTTTCAACGCGCGTATCCGGTGGAATATGAACGGATTCTAACAAACCGGCCGGTATCAGGCTCTGCGCCGGGCGAGCAGCAGGGTATTGGCAAACGGCGTGCCGGCATCCATTGCCTGCGGTGTGACGCTGAAGCCGAGCTGTTCGAGCTGCGCCTGCCACGCTGCCGCGGGGCGGCAGTAAAGGGTCGGGAGGCGGTGGCCGCGTACGCGGGTGACCAGCTGATCCACCCAGGTGCACAGCAGGAAGGGCAGTCCGGCTGCGGCGTCGCCGACACGCATGATCAGCGTGCCCTCCGGCGTCAGCGCGTCGCGCACCCGCTCCAGTACCGCGTTCTGCGCAGTGGTTTCGATGTAGTGCAGGGAGTCGAGGATCACCACCACGTTGACGTCGCCAAGTGCCACGTCGCGGATGTCGCCCTGTTCCACCACCGCGCCCGGCGGCAGCGCGGGGCGGGCGCGCTCGACGTCTCTGGGCATGAGTTCGATGCCGCGATAGGCCTGGAGCTGCGGTGCGACAGGCCAGTCCGCAGGCCAGTCGCCCGCGGCGTGCAGGCGGGCCGCCGCCGTGAGCCAGTTCGACAGCAGTCCCTGGCCGCAGCCGAGGTCGACGATGCGCGCCTGCTGCGGGAAGGCGCCACTGGCCAGCAGGCTGAAGAACACCGGGTCGCGGCCGAGCTTGCCGCGGGCAAAGTGCCAGGCGAAGTGGCCGGCCTGGCGGTAGGGGGCAGTGGCGGCGTCAAGCAGACGTTTGCGGAAGGACGAACTCATTGCAGGGCTTGGCGAAGGGTGACGGGGCGGAGATTGGCCGCGCGGATGGTGTCGAGCAGGGGCGGCAGCACCTCCAGGATGACCGCCCGCCGTTCGGGTGTGCGTGCGCAGTGGCCGTCGTGCAGCAGCAGGATGTCGCCGGCGGCGAGATCGCGGGTGAGGCGGGCGAGCACCTTGTGCGGCTGCGCTTCACGGGTGTCGAACCCGCGCCGCGTCCAGCTCGCGAGCTGCAGTCCGAGTGCGGCCAGCACCGGCTCCAGAAACGGGTTGCGCAGGCCGGCCGGGGCGCGGAAGAACCGTGGCGGGCTGCCGGCCAGCGCGGTGAGCTGCGCCTGAGCCTCGCTCAGATCGTGACGGATGCGCTTCGGGCCGAACAGCGAGAAATGGTGACGGTGGCGGTGCGAGTGGTTCTCCACCGCGTGGCCACGACGCACGATCTCGGCAATCAGGTCGGGGTAGGCTGCGGCGCGCTCGCCGATGCAGAAGAAACTGGCGCGCGCCCCGTGGCGTTCGAGCAGCTCGAGCACCGCCGGGGTGACCGTCGGTTCAGGGCCGTCGTCGATAGTGAGCGCGATCTCGCCGCGGGCAATCGCCGCTTCGGGCAGGCGGGTGATGTTGGGGCCGAGCAGCCGGCTGCGGGGCCACAGGCCGGCTGCGGTCAGCGCGATATGGCTGGCAACGACGGCAGCCAGTGCCCAGGGCCCGCTCTGTGGCCAGATCAGCCATGCGGCAAGTGCGCCCGGATGCAGGATCAGGGTGGCAGTAATCAGCGGGGTGGGCCGCCACGGGCGGCTGGTGTGCGGGGTATTCATGTGGGCGCGATTGTAACCGCCTGCGGGCTTTGCATCGCTTGTGCGCAGTGCATTGCTCAGGGTACGCCGATGACCAGGAACAGGGTCTTGCTGCCCTTGTCGCCCACACCGAACCCCAGGTAGGCCGGCCCAAGCGCGGTGTTGGCCGAAAGGAAGACCGAGGTCGAGTAGCGCCGGCCCGAGCTCTCGCTGGCGTTGAGCAGCTTGTCCATGCGTCCGCTCTCGAGGCTGCCGCCGAGGAAGACGCCGGAGCCGAGGATGGCCGGCAGCCGGATGGCGCGGTTGCGGTATTCGAGGCGAACAAAATCGTACTGCGCCCCGAGAAACTCCCCGAAGCGATAGCCCGACAGGCGCAGCGGCCCGCCGAGCTGGAACAGGTCCTGTCCTGGCAGGCCGTTGTCGAAGCTGGTGCCGGCCTCTGCACTGATGCCCAGCGTATGCGGGCCCTGATTGAGAAACACCTGGCCGTGACCTTCAAGCAGCGAGTAGTCGAGCTTTGTGCCGTCGCGCTGGCGCGCCTTGATGGCGGTGAGACTGAGCGCGTAGCCTTCGCTGGCAAGGCGCACACGGTCGAGCTGGTCCACCAGCAGGCGGACCTGCAGGCCGGTGGTTTCGTAGTCGCCTCCGGCGACCAGCGCCGTGCCGGTGTCGCGGGTGTAGCTGCCCTTGCGCCACACCGGGCCGGCCCGCAGCATGCCGACGGTGCCGAAGTTGTAGCCCAGGTCCATCCCCACCGTGCCCTGCTCAAAGGCGTAGGTCGCGATGCGCTCGCTGTTCACGTACAGGCTCTGCTTGTAGGTCTCCGCTGACACGTAAGGCTGGACGAAGGCGCGTCCGGCGGCGTCGAGCGGCTGGTAGAACTCGGAGCTGATGCGGTTGCGCCAGCCGATCTTGAGTTCGGTGGCCCATTCCGCGCCAAGCGGATTGATCCATGTCTTGCGGTGCTGCACGATCAGGTTGTACTGGGAGTCGCCGGTGAAGTCCGAGGCCACGCCAAGGCCGAAGCCGAGGTAGTCCGGGCCCCAGCTCTTCTCGCGCGGACTCACGATCAGCGTGCGGACGCCGTCCTGCGGGGCGATGCGGTAGTCGATGCCTTCGAAGTCGCCGCGCCCGTAGATGCGGCGCATGTCAGCGGCCAGGGTTTCTTCGGACAGGGTGTCCTCGCTCGCACTGTGCATCAGGTCGCGCAGCACGGAATCGTTGGTGCGCTTGAGGCCCTCGAAGCGGATCTGTGCGACCTTGCCCAGACCGTTGCTGGCCAGCGTCTGGCTGCTGCGCAATGCGAGGTACTCGTCCTCAGGCAGGCTGTAGCGCCGCAGGGTGGCGGCAAGGGCCTGCGCCGCGTCACGCCCGCGCGCAATGGCCTCGGGCTGGCGCTCGAAACTGCCCGAGGTGATGTCGCCCAGGTCGGGGGCGATCAGGATGTCGTTTTCGCCAAGGGTGGCGAGTTCGGCGTCGACACGGCTCTTGCCGAGCAGGTTGATGAGCTGGCCGGTGATGGAGAAGGCCGAGCTGAGTTGTTCGCGCTTGAGCAGGGTCGACTGGATATTGACCGCAATCACCACGTCGGCGCAGGTCTGGCGGACCAGGCCGATGGGCAGGTTGTTGGCGATGCCGCCGTCGACCAGCAGCTTGCCGTCGAGCTCGACCGGTGCCATCACGCCCGGAATCGCCATGCTGGCCCGCATCGCCTGCGGCAGGCTGCCGTGTTCGAGGATGACGGCGTCGCCGGTCTCGATGTCGGTGGCGACGGCCTTGAACGGAATCGGCAGATCGGCAAAGCGCTCCACGTCGGCCACCGGACGGGTGAGGCGGCGCAGGAAACTCTCGATCTCGACGCCGCTGACCAGCCCACGGGCCGCGGCAATGCCATTCGCCTTGAGTCCCAGTTCGACTTCGCTCAGGCCCTTCAGCGCATCGGCCTTGCGCCTGATCGACTGCTCCCGGCGCGGCGGCTTGTCGTTGAACACGTCGTCCCAGTCGGTGGCGACGACAGCCGCTTCGAGATCGTCTGCGGACAGGCCCGCGGCATAGGCGCCGCCGACGATGGAGCCCATGCTGGTGCCGGTGATGCAATCGACCGGAATGCGCAGGGCTTCGAGCACCTGCAGCACGCCGATGTGGGCTGCACCGCGGGCGCCGCCGCCGGACAGGGCGAGGCCGATGCGGGGGCGCTGGGGCGGTGCATCGGCGAATGCCGGCAACACGCAGGACAGCATGAGAAAGGCAAGCAGTACAAGGCTTGCCGGGCGCAGCAGGGTGGGAGTGGGCATTGCGTCAGGGTGCTTGAAGCGGATGGAACGAGAGATAGGATTGCCACAGTTGAAGCCAGGTCGGCCAGTCGTGGCCTCCGGCAATACGACAGGTCTGCGCTGCTGGCAGCACCGCGGCCATCAGCGCATGTCCGCCGGAGAAGCGGTCGTCATTGCCATAGCCCAGCCACACCGGTGGCGTGCGGGTGCGGGCCGCGTCCCGCAAGGCGCGCCAGCCGCGGCGCTCGTCGTTGGCGGCGAGGCCGTCGTCGGCCTGCCACGCTGAGAGGCCGCCGGCCGCGGCGATTTCGCGGGTGATGCTGCGGTTGCCGGGGTAGGGCGCGAGCAGCACCAGTCCGTCGCTGCCACCGGGGTGCAGATCGGCATGCATCAGCGCGGTGATTCCGCCGATCGAGATTCCGCCGGTGAGAATGTGCGGATACATCGCCCGCCGCGGCGCAATGATTTCGGCCTCGACGCGGGTGGCAAGGCTGCCGTCGCAGACCGCTGCCAGATCGCTTTCCACCAGCACCAGGTCGATGGCCCGGCCGCTCGCGTGCAGGGCCGCGCCGAAACCGGCGTCGATGAAGTCTGCCGGTTTGTCGTAGGCGCCTGCGAGCATGACCAGCAGCGTGGGCGTCGTGACGCCGGCTGCGGCAGGCAGGCTCAGGGTGTTGAGCGTCATCGCAGCGGGCTCAGGGGCCGGGTGGCAGAGGGCGGCGCGGGCTGAGCATGGCCGAGAACACCAGGGCCAGGATGGCGCCCGGGCCGACGGTGATGCCGATGGCCTGCAGCACCGGCACCTCGGAAAAGGCCAGCAGTCCGAAACCGGCGACCGTCGTGAGATTGGCAAACAGCAGGGACGCCAGTGTGGCCGGGCTGGGCGCGGTGTTGCCGCCTTCGCCGCGATCGAAGAAAAGGGCGTAGTTGGAGCCGACCGCGACGATCAGCAGCAGGCCGACCAGATGCAGCAGGATGAGCTGCTTGCCGGCCAGCGTCAGCGCCGCGACCACCACCAGAATGGAGGCGGCCAGCGGCAGGGCGACGCGGATGACCCGCATCGGATTGCGCAGGAAGACCAGCAGCAGGGCGAGGATCGCGAGTACGCCGCCGAGCGAGAGCTGGATGGCTTCGCCCAGATAGCCGCGGTAGAGCGTGTCGGATTCGTGCTTGAGATCGAGAAAGAGCGCCGGCGAACCATCGGCCGGAGAGGGGGCGGTGGCCAGTTCGGCGCGGACTGCCGTGGCGTCGATCAGCCCCGCCTGGCGGCCTTCGGTCGGCGCGCGCAGCGGAAGCAGCGCACGTACGCCGTGGTCGGTTTCGATCAGCATGGCGTCAACGGCGAGCGCGAGCGAGGTGCCCTCCATCGAGGCGCGGTTCAGCAGCGGGCGCTGGTGCGCGGCCTCCACTTCATCGAGAAAGGGTTGCAGGCGCTCTGCACGCAGCGGCAGATCCGCGCTGGCCTCCTGCAGGCGGGCGGAAAGCGCATCGCGCAGCGGCAGGCTGTTGATGCGGGCGCGCTGGGTGGCCTGGCTGGGGAGGTAGCGCGTGGCGCTGTCCCAGCCACTGATGAGGCCTGCGTCCTGCAGTCGGTTCAGTGCCGGAGCCAGTGCTTCGGCGGCCTGCAGTGCGGCTTCGGCATCATGCCCGTCGACCACGATCAGATAGCGCACGTCGGGTGCGCCGAGTTCGCTGCGCAGGCGCTGGTCGAGCACCTGGTCGGCGATCGGTACCGGGCTCAGTGCGAGCAATTCGCTGTTCCAGATGGCCTGGCGCTGGATCGCGATCAGCGCCAGGCTGCTCAGGGCCAGCGTGATCACCAGCCAGCGCAGGCGGGTGGCGGCCGACACCAGTCCGGCGAGGCGCCGGCCGAGCGGGCTCACGTCGCGCAGACTGAAGTCGGCCGGCAGCATGGCCGGCAGCAGGTAGCGCGTCATCAGCGCCGCAGCGATGAGGCCGGCAAGGGAATACAGGCCGAGCTGGGCGAGGCCGGGAAAGCCCGATGCCAGCAGGGCGACGAAGCCGCAGGCCGAGGTCAGCAGGCCGAGGCGGATGGTGGGCCAGAAGCCGTTCCTGCTGCCCCGCGGCTGCCCGCGCTGCACGAAGAGATAGATGGCGTAATCCACCGCCTCGCCGATCAGGGTGGTGCCGAAGCCGAGGGTAAGGCCGTGCACCACGCCAAAGCCGAGGCTCACCGCGGCGATGCCGGCCAGGGTGCCGGTGATCACCGGCAGCAGGCCGAGCAGCAGCACCGGCACGGAGCGGTAGATGATGAGCAGCAGGACGATGATCAGGCTGCTGCCGATGGCGGCGATGCGGGTGACTTCATCCTTGATGGTGGTGCGCGACTGCACCGAGAACACGCCGGGCCCGGTCATGTCGAGGCGGATGGCGTTGCCGTTCCGGTTGTTGCCGTACTCGCTGACGGCCTCGTCGAACGCGGCGCGGATGGCATTCATCGCAGCCTCCTGGGCGTCGATGTCGGAACCGGAGGCGCGGCTCATCGCGAGCAGCAGGGTGGTGTCGCCATTGCGCGAGATCCACACGTCGCCATCGCGCCGCGGCTGCTCTGCGCTGTCGAGTGCGCTCAGCAACTGCATGAGCTCGCCAGTGGGGTCGCGGGCGAGCAGGGGTTTGGCGAGCAGCCCTGCGGGGGAGGCGAGCAGGTTTATCGAATCCTGCAGTGCGCTGCGCAGGCCGTCGACGCTGAACCGTTCCGGGGTGATCGCGCTGCTGAGGGCGTAGCGATTCTCGAACAGCCAGCGCCGGTCGGCCTCAAGGTGTACCGCTTCGCCATTGTTGACCGCGGCGAAGCGCTCGTCGGCGCGCAGGGCGGCGGCCATCCTGCGCGACACCTCGCTGCGCCTGGAGATGCTGCCGCCTGACAGGCCGATCAGGGTCATCCGCGACACCATGCCGTCGCGCAGCTGGTCGACGAGCAGCTGCTGTTCCGGGGTCGGGCTGCGGGGCAGGAACACCGACATGTCGGCGGTGAAGCTGGCGCGGGCAACGATCGTGGCCAGCACGCCGACAATGGCCAGCCACATCAGGAAGGCGGACAGGCGCGGGCGCATGCTCATCGCGGTACCGGCTCGATACGCATCTCCGAGCGATCGCCATCGGCCTGGAGAATGTCGACAGCGCGCACTTCGCCCCGGCTGCCGCTGATGCTGATGCGCAACACCACCTTCGCCACCGCCGGATCGGACGGCAGCAGATCGAGCGCCCACTGCGTGGCATTGCCCGACAGCGACAAGGCATAGCTGCGCTCGAGCGTCTTGCGGTCACCGGCCAGCGTGGCGCGGATGCTCGCGATCAGCGCGGCGATTTCCGGGTAGTTGCGCAGGCGCAGGCTGTGGGTCTTGCCGTCGCGGGTGAGGGTCAGGGTGTCGCCATCGAGCACCATGGACTCGCGCACCGGCGTTTCGGTGTGGCGCTCGAGCCTGGCCGGCGCGCGGTAGACCAGTTCGCCGGTCGTGCTCAGGGGCTGGTCGAGGATGGCCAGGTGGCGCGTCTCGACGAAGCGCACCCGCCCGCCGCCATTGGCAGCGAGGGTTTTCATCAGCTCGGCGACATCCCAGCCCGCGGCATGGGCGGGGCCGGCAAGGAGTCCGATCAGGAGTGCAAACAGGCGGACGGTCATCGTGATTGAGCGGATCCGGTCGGACCGAAGTCGTTCCAGAAATCAAAGAAGTTGAACCAGTTTGAAGGCGCATCATGGCAGCAGCGTTCGAGCGCCGCAGCGTAGGCCTGCATGGCGGCATCGATGGCAGCTTCGCGGTCGTGACGTCCGACCGCGCTGAAATCGGCGATCGGTTCGAAACGGATCGTGTAGCGGTTGCCACCGTGATACAGGCCGGCCATGAAGATGATGCGGGCGCCGAGCATGGCCGCCATCCGGAACGGGCCGACCGGCAGATCGGCAGCGGTCCCGAGCAGTTTAACCGGTCTGCGCAGTTCGTCACCCAGGCTGCGGTCGGCGAGCACGCCCACCAGTGCGCCGTCCTCGATCCGGGCGTGAATCCTGAGCATGGCGTCGAGCTTGCCCAGCGCAATCACCTCGGGGCTGGCGGAGGGGTTGAGTGCTGCAAGCAGGGTGTTGATCCGGCGCGCATTGTCCTCGAACATCGCCAGCGCGACCTTGAGCCCGGGCTGGGTGCGGCCGATTGCGCGAATCACCTCGAAGCTGCCCACGTGAGCGCCGAACAGCAGCGCACCTTCGCCGCTGGCGATCTGGTCGCGGATCAATGCTTCGCCCTCGATGCGGATGTCGAACAGGTCGAAGCGGTCCTTCAGCAGGTAAACGCGGTCGTGAATCGTCGCCGCAAAGCTGAACACCTGACGGTAGCCGTCGCCGATGCGTGCCGGGCGACCGAGCGCGCGCGGCAGGTAGGCGCGTGAGGCCCGCCGTGCGGACGGGGCGAAGAGAAAGAAATAGGCGGCGATCAGGTGCAGCACGACGCGCCCTGCGGGACGCCCCAGGCGCAGCGACAGCCAGGCCATCAGGCGCAGCATGGCCATGTTGCTGCGCTCGGGCTGTCTCGCCCACTCGGCGCTGGCGGGCACACTTGCCGCGCGCTCGGAGGTCGGTCGCGCGCTCATCGGTCTGCTGCGGGGCGGGGCGCAGGGGTGAAGCTGCCGCTGGCCACCGCCTGACCGTCCGTCGTGTCGATGGCAAAGGCAATGGCGCCGCTCGCTGCAGGTGCCTTCCAGTTCAGGAACACGGCCTCGCCGGGACCCACCGGGCGGATGAACTTGACGTTTCCGACCTGCCACAGCGGGCGGTCGAGCTGCAGCGCACGCGCCAGCGCGCAGGCTGCCTCGTCGAGCAGCACCACGCCGGGCACGATGGGCTGTCCCGGGAAATGGCCGGCAAAGGCGGGGTGGTCGGGGGCGATGTTCAGCGCGCAGCGTCCGGGGCTCATGCGCTTTGCTCCCGGCTGGCGCGGTGCGCCTGCAGCAGGGCTTCACAGGTGTCGCGCGGCAGCTTGCCGGTGGCGTTGCGCGGCAGGGCATCGAGAAAGATCAGCGGACGCGGCATGAAGGCCGGGTCGATGCGCTCGCGCAGGGCGGCGCGCAGGCTTGCCGGATCGATGCCGGGTGCGACGACGAAGGCGGCGAGGCGGGTGATGTGACCATCGCGTTCGCCGTCTGGCAGGTGAAAGCCGCCGTCGCGCACACCGCTCACGCCCAGCAGTTGCTGGTTGAGGTAACCGAGCGAGGTGCGCTTGCCGGCGATGTTGATGAGGTCGGCGTTCCGCCCCCTGAGCAGGAATCGACCGTTGCCGGCCTGCTCGATGACGTCGGACATCGGCACCGCGAGCTCGATGTGGCCCCCGTCTGCCCAGGTCTGACCCTCGCGGTCCTCGAGCCGGATATCGGGAAACAGCGTCCATTGCTCGGTCTGAGCGCTGCGCCGTGTGGCGATCTGGCCGGTTTCGGTGGAACCGTAGATCTCGAGCAGCGGCGCCTGCAGGCGTTCTTCTGCCGCCTGGGCCAGCTCCAGCGGCAGCGGGGCGGTTGCGGAGACGACCAGTGCGACCGGTGTCAGGGCGATGCCTTCGTCGAGCAGGGTACGCAGATGGAAGGGCGTGGTGATCAGAGCGGCTGGCGCCGGTGTGCTGGCCAGGGCCGCAGCGATGTCGGCCGGATAGAAGGGGCGGCCGGCGTCGAACGCGGCGCCGCTCTGCCAGGCCACCAGCACGGTGGATTCGAACCCGTACATGTGCTGCGGCGGCACCGTGCCAATCAGCGTGGCGGGCCGCGCGGGATCGAGCCCGAGCGCGACGCCCTCGGCGCGGACGTTGATCACCAGCCGCCCCCAGGTCTTGCGGTGCGGCACCGGCGTGCCGGTGGAGCCGGAGGTGAATACCCAGGCCACCAGTTGTGCGGCATCGAGCAGGGGTATGGCAGGCATCGTGGCGGGCACGTCATGCGCCTCGCACAGGGCGGGGAAGCGCACCGTCGGCAGCGACAGCTGCGCGGGGTCGCCATCGGTCAGAATCTGGCAGTCGGGCGCGAACGCGGCGAGATGGCGCAGGGTTTCAGGCGTGTAGGTCGACGGCAGCAGGCTGACCCTGCCGGAGATCATGCTGGCGGCAAGGCCCACGGCGAAGCGGTAGCGGTCGGTGCATACGTTGAGGATGTGACCGCAGTCGGGCAGCACTGCGGCAACCCGCTCGATGTCGGCCAGAAAGCGGCGCAGGCTGATCGCTTCGCCATGGCGGCGGGCGACGACGGCATCCGGGTCGGTGTGCGAAACGAGGGGGAAGCTGGACACGGGTTGAGCTCAGGCTGCAGGTGGCGTGACGCCACGCGAGGCATGGATGAAGGCACGTACCGAGTCGGCAAGGCCGGTGCGCAGGGCGGGCGGGAGCACGGCCATGCGCACGGCAAACTCGACGACGAACATTGCGGCGACGAGGATCGGGGTCAGCAGGTTGATCAGCAGCGACCAGGCCTGCATCGAACCGGCAAAGAACAGCAGCGTGGATGTCGCTGCAATGGCGACGAAGAACAGGGTCCACGCCAGCGTGGCACGCCGGGTGTAGCGCATCAGCGCCGGCGCCAGCTCACTGCCGTGGACGATGCGTGCGAAGCGGGTGATCATCGGCTCGGCGCCGTCGGACAGGCTGCGCCCGAAGCCGATTGCCAGCAGCGAGAAGGCGCCGAAGTGCTGGATGAAATAGATCCATTCGAAGCGCGACTCGACCAGTGGCCAGGCGCGCCACAGCAGCACCACAACGGCGGTCCACAGCATCAGCGCAAGTGCGCGATGCTTGCTGCGCACTGCCAGCCCGAAGGCGATCGCCATGTAGGGCACAACGGCCACCAGGGCGCCAAGCGTGCTGGGCTGGTCGGGTGCGGTGGTGAGGTGGGCGAGCAGCAGATAGGCGCCGAACGCGACGGCCAGCAGCAGGGTGCGGCCGAGGCGCATGCCGCGGGTCATCAGGATACCCGGTGGGCAGCGATGTAATCGGCCAGGCTGCGCAGCGAAGAGAAGATCTTCAGGTTGTCCTCGTTGTCGGCGCGCAGCGAGAAGCCAAAGCGCTTGGATACGACCAGCGCGACTTCAAGGATGTCGATCGAATCCAGCCCCAGCCCTTCGCCATACAGCGGCGCATCGGCTTCGATCTCGCCGGCGGCGATCTCGAGGTTGAGGGAAGAAACGATCAGCTCCGCGACTTCGGTCAGCAGTGCAGCATCAGCGGAGGAGGGTGTGGTCTCGGTCATTATGGATCAACTGGCAGAAACGTTCGGTCCCGGCGCGCTTCGTGATGGCCTGCGCGCGGGCTGGCCGTCGGGTCGCGACGGGTGCAAAGGCGGAATGTTAACTGGCGTCTGGCGCCAAGGGTGAATTTTCGCTTTTTTGTGGCGCCAGTGACAGGGGGCAAGGCCCGGATTTACCTGATGTTTCCACCCGGACTCAGGCCGACTGTGCGATCTCGATGATGCGGCCGGCTGAGGGTGGAAGCTGTGGCCTGGGCTTGCGCGACACCTTGACCGGCGACATCGCGGCAATCGCATCGGCCTGCAGTTCCGGGCTGAGGAAGGGCGACAGGCCGCGTGGCTGGCGCGGGTGGGGTGCAAAGCTGTGCTTGGCGGCTTCGAGTTCGGCCTTGCCGGCGCTGAAGTAGCGTGCAGCCTGGATGATCTGCGGCAGGTGGCGTACCACGTGCCACAGGCTCCAGCGGTGCTGCCACAGCTTCTTCGAGAAGCGGCGACGGTAGGGCTTGCTGTCGTAGTAGCGGCGCACATGCCAGTTGTAGAGCGCGTCCATTTCTTCGCGCGATTCGAAGCCCTTGGGCTTGAACACGAAGTTGAGGCAGTTCATCAGGCGCCAGTCCTCGTCGAACTCGCCCTCGGCGCCGGACACGCATTCGTCCCAGATCGGTGCGCCGTACATCGGGCTGAACTTGGTCATGTTCATCTCGTCGAGATCGAGCGAGAGGATGAAGTCGCTCGTCGCCTTCAGGGTTTCGGGCGTTTCGCCCGGCAGGCCGAAGATGAACAGGCCCTTGGCGCGCAAGCCTGCGGCATGGATCTGCTCGACGGTCTTCCTGACCGCGTCCAGGGTGACGCCGGTCTTGTGTCTTTCCATCATCGCCGGATCGGCCGATTCGATGCCCATCGACACCATCAGCGCGCCAGCGCGCTTGAGCAGGGCGAGCATTTCGTCCGAGGTGTGGCCGGTGCGGATCGCACAGTTGAAATCCACGCCGAGCGGCTGGGAGATGAGCAGCTCGCACAGTTCATGGATGCGCTTCTTGTGTGCGGTGAACAGGTCGTCGTAGATGTTGATGTGATGCACGCCGAAGTTGTCCCGCAGGTGGCGGATGTGGTCGTGCACGTACTGCGCCGAGTTGTACTTGTACAGGCGCTCATACACCGTGCGGTCGCAGAACGAGCAGGTGTAGGGGCAGCCGCGCGAGGTGATCATGGTCGCGCCCCAGCGCTTCTCGTAGGAGAACAGCGGCAGGTGGTAGCCATGCGGGAAGCCGGCGAGCTTCTCGTAGGCGGGGAAGGGCAGTTCGTCGAGGTCGAGGATGCGCGCACGACGCGGGTTGATCACGACGTTGCCGCCGCCGTCACGGTAGATGATGTTGGCGATGTCCTTGTCGGCCATGCCTTCGGCCACATCCAGAATGGCGCCTTCGCCCTCGCCGATGCACAGATAGTCGATCTCGGGGAAGTGGTCGAGCAGCGGTCCGCCCACTGACGAGGCATGGACGTTGCCGAAAAAGGTCTTGATGTGCGGATGCCTGCGCTTGATCTCGGCGGCCATGTCGACCGCATCCATGAAACCCGAGGTGGTTGCGGAAAAGCCGACCAATTCAGGCTTTGTGGCGAGAATCTGCTCGATGTTGGCTTCCAGCGACGGGGGGGCGTAAGGCCCGAGGCAGTCGTGGAGCTGGGTGGGGTGGCCGTGTTTCTCCAGCCACGAAGCCAGTTGCAGGATGCCGATCGGCGCCATGCGATTGGCGAGGACCGAGAAATCGGGCTGCCCGGGCACGAAGTTGAACCCGGCGGGATGAACGAGGGTTACGCGCATGTTCGGAGCTCTCTGTGTTGGCGGTGCCCGAAGGCAGGCTTGTTCTACCCGGATTGTGCGGCATTTCCAGTGTTCAGATAAGGGTTATATGTCCCCGCGCTGGAAAAATATGCAATCAATTCATCCGTCTAGGCAGGGCCTGATCACTGCAGGCCGCGCGAAAGCGTGGTTTCAGCCGCCGAGGCGACGCCATTCGCAGCGATGCTGCGTCGCCCCCGGTTCCACGATGCCGATCAGTACATGGCGATGGCGGCCACAGGCAAGCCAGGCACTGGCGAGCTGCGCCATGCGCTGCCACAGCAGGGCGCTGTCGTCCGTGCCGGGCAGGTAATAGAAGGCGTCCAGTCCGGGCAGGCGCTTCTGCACAGGCAGGGCGGCGAGTACCGCCTGTGTGGCGAGAAAATCGAAGGGCATGGGCGCTTCGCTGCGCAGGCACAGGTCTTCGAGCACGCGCGCAAAGGCCTGGCGCGGGCCGCTGCGCGAGGCGACGAGGATCGCGGTGGAGCCGGCATGCTCATCCGGTGTGGCGCAGGCATCGACCCCTGCGAGGCACAGTTCGGCGAGCGCGCCGGCGCGGCGCAGCGGCGGTGCGGAGATCGCAGCGGCAACGGCGCGCGCACGCGCGCTCAGTTCGGCGCTGTCGAGTGCGAGCGCGATGCGGGCGCATTCGTGTGCGGCGATGGGCCGTGTGCCCTCATCCGTGCACGGTTCTTTCGTCTGCGCCGACCGGGCGGCTGGCGACGCCCTGAGCACGAGGGCGCCAATGCTGCCGCCGAAGCCGACGAGATTGAGCAGGATGTGCCGGGGCGGCTGCGCCTGGCCATCCAGCACCGCCAGCAGCAGGCTGAGCTCGGCCACGCCGCTTGCGCCTAGCGTGTGCCCGAGACGGTGCTTGAAGCTGATGGTGGCCGGGCGGGCGTCGCCGAACACCGCGCTCACTGCGCAGCTTTCGGCCTCGGCGGTGGCGGCGAGATCGCCGCCGTGCAGCTTGAGCAGGTCGATGTCGTCGGCGCGCAGTCCGGCATCGGCCAGCGCCGCATCCATGGTGGCGCGAATCACCCGGCCGTCGGGCGCGGGGCCGGTGGGCGAATGACCATCGACGCCAAGGCGGCAGGCGGCAAGCTCCCAGCCGCTGTCTGCGTTCGCGCTCAACAGCACGCCGGCCACCGCTTCGCCGAGCACCAGGCCCTTTTCGCCCGCCTGGCGCGCGAGCAGGCCGAGTCCGGCAAAGCCTGCCAGCGTGGTGTCGTTGGCAAGCTCGATACCGATGACGAGGGCGCGGTCGATCACGCCCTGGCGGATCAGGCTGGCTGCGGCATCGATCGCGGCAAAGCCCGAGGTGCAGGTGGTGGACAGCGTCCATGGCGTGCCCGCAATGCCGAGCCAGTCGGCGACCTGTTGCGGGAAGGCCGCGGCATCGGCCGGCATGTCGATTGCGCCTCGCGCGCGCGCAGCGTGCTCGAGCGCGCCCATCTGCAGCGAGGACGAGGCGACGAACAATGGCGTGCCGGCCCAGTCCGCTGCCGGCATGGCTTGCGCAAGATCGCTCCCAACGCGGGTGATGGCGGTGCGTGCGCGGGTGCTCCAGTCGGCGTCATCCACCGCCATCGCGAACCAGGGCCAGGCTTCGCCGAGCAACTTGCGTTCGCCGGGGGCGCAGGCCGGGCGCGCGAGTGCGGCGGCGGCCTCGTGCGCGCGCTGACCCAGCGTCGAGCAGTGTGCGACGGCGGCTATCCGCACCGTCCGCGTCATGGGCGACTGGCGATGAAGGCGTCGAGCTGTTCGGCCAGGTTGCTGACGCTGGAGAGGATGCGGCGTGTCTCCTTGCTGTCGGTCAGGCGCAGGCCATATTTCTTCTGGATGGCCATCGACAGCTGCAGGGCGTCGAGCGAATCCAGCGCCAGCGGTGCTTCGGGCCCGAACAGGATTTCGTCGTCGGTGATCGACGCCGGGTCGCAGTCCTTGTCGCAGGCATCGACGATCAGCTGCTTGATCGCATGTTTGAGATCGTTCATCTTGGCTCGTCAGCGGAGCGCGCGCAGGGCGCGCCGGTTCAGCAGGATCGCGACGGCCAGCGCCGCGAGGCCGAAGGATAGCAGTGCGGCGGCGGGGCCGAGGATGTCGGCGATGGCGCCGCCGCGCAACATCACGCGGTGAAAGCCGTCCAGCGCCCATGCCATCGGCGACAGGTCGGTCAGGGGCTGCATGCCGGAGGGCATGACGAATTTCGGCACCATGATGCCGCCGATCGCACCCATCAGGATGTTGCCGACACCGCCGATCACGGTGGCCTGCTCGGTGCTGCGCGCGCTGCTGGCAATCAGCAGGGCCCAGGCCACGGCGGCGACGCTGACCGCTGCGCTCATCAGCCACAGCGCGAGCAGCGAGGCGGCGCCCGTGGGCAGGGTGAGGGCTTCGCCGCCGGCGAGCGGTACGAGATAGCGTCCGACCAGCACCATCAGCACTGCCTGCACCTGATTGACGACAAAGAAGGGCAGCAGCTTGCCGGCGAGGATCAGGCCGAAGGACACCTGCTGCGTGGCCAGGCGCTGCAGCGTACCGTGCTGGCGCTCGGCGATGAAGACGGCAGAGATCGGCACCACGACGAAGAACATCGAGAAGATCAGCCATGCCGGCACGTTCTGCTGCACCGATGAAGGCAGGGTGGCGGCGCTTTCCGACCCGTCGACAAGCGTGGGCCTGCGAACCGCTTCGACCACGACCGGCAGGGGCGGTGCCTTGCCCGCCACGTCGCGCAGTTCGGGGATCAACAGGCTGCGCCCGATGCGCGCGAGCAGGGTGCTCAGTTGCAGGCGGGTGAGTTCGGCTTCAACCTGCTGGCGAAAGCCGTTGCGCACGGCCAGTGGCACCGTGGGGTCGGCGAGCAGGCGCACGCCCGCCGCGTCAGGGCCTGCGCTGGCGGCGCTGCCAAGCGCGTGTTCAAAGCCTTGCGGCACCACGAGTACGAAGGCAATCCGACCGTCCGCCACCGCTTCGCGCCCGGTCTGCTCGCTGTCCAGGGTGCCGAACTCGCGCAGCAGATCGATTCCGGCGAGTTGTCCCTCCAGCGCCTGTGAGGCTTCGCTGCGGTCGAGGTCGACGATGGCGTAGCCCAGATCGGCGGGTACGCCGGGTACGAAGGCGTCGCGCAGTGCCATCGACATCACCAGGATGAAGATGGCCGGCATCAGGAACAGGGCGGCCAGCCCGTGACGATCGCGCAGCAGCGCAAGCGCTTCCTTGCGCCACAGGGCGGCGAGCCGGATCAGGGTGCGGGCTGCAGTCATTGTTCAGTCCCGCAGCGAACGCCGGGTCAGGTGCATGAAGACCTGCTCGAGGTTCTGCTGGCCGTGGTTCAGGGCCAGCGGCGTGAGTCCGTGCGCGGCGAGATCCTGCAGGATCTGCGGCAGCGCGGCGGCAGGGACGGGGGTCAGGCAGATGCTGTTCGCGCCCTGCGTCGTGACCGTATGCGCTGCCTCCCAACGCCGGAGCAGCGGCTGTGGCAGATCGCGGTCGAGGCGGAGCAGCAGTTGCGACTCGCCGGCACCGAGCACCTCGGCCAGCGTGCCGCTGGCGAGCACCCGGCCGTGGTCGATGATGGCGATACGGTCGCAGATGGCTTCGACCTCATCCATGTAATGGCTGGTGTAGATCACCGTCTTGCCGGCGTCGCGCAGGTCGCGGATGGCGTCGAGCAGAAAGTGGCGTGACTGTGGATCGACACCGACGGTGGGCTCGTCCAGCAGCAGCAGCGCGGGGTCGCCGAGCAGGCCGATGGCAAGGTTCAGCCGCCGGCGCAAGCCGCCGGAGAGTTCGCCAGCAAGCTGTCTGGCGACGCTCTCGAGTCGGGCGAAACGGATGGCCTCGCTGCTGCGGGCTTTCTGCTGCTGCCGGTCCAGCCCCTGCACGCCGGCAAAGAAGGCGAGGTTCTCGGCGACCGTCAGCATCGGGTAGAAGGCGTAGTCCTGCGGTACCAGGGCAATCGCATTGGGGCGGGCGCGGCGGAAGTCGGACAGCGTCTGAGCGCTGACCCTGATCTGCCCCTGCTGCGGGGCGATGAGGCCGGCGATGAGCGAGATCAGCGTGGTCTTGCCCGCGCCGTTGGGGCCGAGCAGGCCGAACAGACTGCCGCGTCCGACATCGAGCGTGATGGCATCGAGGGCAGCCGTGCTGGCGCTGCGATAGCGATGACTGATGCGCTCGATGGCGATCATTGGATGGCGCGGTCGAGACTGCCGAAGAAGGTCTTTTCGCGGGCCGCCTGCTGGCGCAGCAGGGCGGCCAGACGGGCCGGATCGAAGGGGTCGCGGTCGCGGATCATGCGCGCGGTGGCGAGCGCGAACTCGCGCCAGCCGTCGCCGATCTCGACCAGTTCGCCGGCGAGTTCGGCCAGCGCCGGACGCGCCGCGAGGCTGGCGGCTTCTTCGAGGAAGGAGGCGTACATGTAGCGGAAACCGCCGCCACCGGTGCCGATTTCCTCCTGCATCCGCACCAGGTGGCCGACGAAGAGCTTGGATTTCTGCAGATCGCCAGTCGCGGGCAGGCGCTCGACGGCGCGCGCCACCCGCTCCATGCCGCGAATGCCGATCAGCGGAATCGGCGCGCGCAGCATGATGCGCACCGTCTTGCGGATGGCTGCAGGAACCGCCTTGCGCCAGTCGGGCTCGCTGGGGCGTGTTTCCGGGTAGTAGAGCAGGCCCTTGGGCGCGAGCACGCCGCGGGCGAAGCGCGCACGGGCGAGGTCGGCCGGTGCGCAGCGCATCGGCTCTTCGAACACAGGGTCGGACAGCAGGTATTCGCCGCTGGCGCTGTCGCGGCCATAGGCGAGCACGTTGTGGGCGTTGAAGTGAAAACGCATGTCGCCGGGGAAATACGGCAACCAGAACACCGAGGTCTGCAGGCCGACCACCTTGCCCTCGTCGAGCAGGCTGTTGAGCCGTGCTTCGCCGCGTGCGCTGGAGCGGAAGGTTTCGGTGCGCATGCGGATGCCGAGCGGTTTCTGCAGGCCGCGGATGATCGCGCGCGGCGGCATGCGGTAGGCCACCAGCGGCAGCCCGCCGAGCTTGATGAAGGGCAGATAGGCGAAGGACACGGCCGACGACAGGCCAAGCGCCATCGGCTCGGACAGGGGCAGGCCGTAGTGGCGCACGATGGCCGACATCACGCCGCTCTCGCAGTGCGAGGCATGCTGGTGGCTGAATGTGTTTTGGGTGTCCTGCATTCAATCCACCCGCTTGAGCTGGTCGACGCTGATGCCCAGCGCCTCGGCGTAGCGTGCGAGCAGGGCAGGACGCAGACGGGCGAAGATGTCCGGGCGCAGGTGACGGCGCACCCGCCATGCCCAGATGCCGCTGATCTGGGACAGCAGGGTGAGATCCATGCGTGCCTTGTACATGTGGTACTCAAGCGGCGACGTGCTGCCTGCACGTGCCCGCTTGCGCGCGTCCGCCGCAAGACGGTCGAGGTCTTCCACCGCCTGCAGGGTGACGATCTCCTCGGCCTCCCAGCCGCTCGAGGGCACGATGCCGATGCGGCCGTCGGCGCCGCGCGCGTACATGGCCTTGCGGTGGCCGCCGAGGGTGGCATTGCCTTCCTGTGGAACTTCGTTTGCGTCCATCGTCAGACCACGGTCAGGTGCATGAAACCGCTGGAGAAGCGGCCGCTTTCGGGTACGAAGCACAGCAGGCGCTCACCTTCGCTCAGGCGGCCGCTGCGCAGCAGTTCGTCGATCATGATGTAGATCGACGCCGCGCCGGTGTTGCCGCGGGTCGCGAGGTTGGTGAACCAGCGCTCGGGGGCGATCGGCAGGCCGAGCCCGCGCAGGCAGTCGGCGATCTGGTCGCGGAAATAGTGCGAGGACATATGCGGCAGGAACCAGTCGATCCGGTCGGCGCGGAGCTGGCGACGCTCGATCAGCCGGCGCAGCGGCGCTTCGAGCGTGCTTGCGACCACCTGCTCGTTGAGCAGACGCACATCCTGCTTGATGGCGAAGATCGACTCCCTGCCCCAGGCCTCGGGCGCGTACCCGGCCCAGCCCTGCAGCCTGCCGTCGTCGTCGCGCTCGCCGCCGGCATACATGCACACCGGCTGGGCGTGGGCCTGCGACGAGAGCTCGATCCAGTCGATGCGCAGCGCGCGTGCACCGGTGCGCGGTGCATCCTGCAGCAGGAAGGCGCCGGCGCCGTCGGACAGCATCCAGCGCAGGAAATCCTTTTCGAATGCGATCTCGGGGTGACGTTCGAGCGCGGCCACGCGGTGCTCGTTCTCGGCCTCGAAACTGCTCCCGCGCAGCACCGCCGAGGGGCGGTCGGAGCCGGTGGTGACGGCGTTGCGCGTGTTGCCGGCGAGCACCGACAGCCAGCCGTACTTGAGCGCGGTGAGTCCGGCCAGGCAGATGCCTGCGGTGCTGACGACTTCACATGCGGGGTTGCCGAGTTCGCCGTGCACCATCACGCCGTGATTGGGCATGATCTGGTCGGGCAACGAGGTGCCGGTGGCAAGGCATTCGATGTCGTCGAGCGCAAATCCCGCTGTCGCCAGTCCGCGAATGGCCTCGGCCGTCATGCCGGCGTTGCTGTGGGTGGCTGCGCCGGTCGCGGGGTCGATGGCGTAGTGGCGCTGGCGGATGCCGTTGTTGCGCAGCACGATGCGGCGGGCACGCGAAGGCCGTTCGCCGATGCGGCCAAGTACCGACTCGATGGCCTCGTTGTCGACAGGGGCATTGGGCAGGCAGGTGGCCGTGGCGGTGATATATACGGAGCGGGGTTCAGTCATGTTCTGTCATGCGTGCGTTGCCCGAACCGGAGGGCTGTTCGTAGCGCGCGCGCAGCGCATCGAGGCGGTTCCGGAGCAGGGGTGCGAAGCTGCGCTGCAGCACAAGGCTCAAGGGTACCACCGTAATAATCAGGACGATGAGGTAGGTCACAAACAGCGCGAGCGCCGGCACCCGGCGCAGTTGCCCGGGTTTGCCGAACAGGCGCACGAAGCCGGACCACACGCGAAAGGCGCGTTGCCCGGCGCGTTCGCTGACCACCAGGCGCGGATTGACGCTGACGGCGCGCAGGCCGGTGAGCATCGGGGCACCGCTGCGCTCCTCGTCCCGCGCCAGCGCCGTGACCAGCGCATGGCCGAAGCGTGCCGCTGCAGCAGCCTCGGCTGGCGTGACCCCGGCAGCGGGCAGGCCGAGGAAACGGTCGCGGCGGCCGGTGAACATCCAGCGCGGCGTGGTGATGAAGGTTGCCAGCGGGTGGGCGTTGTCGGTGAAGGCGACGTGATCCGTGAGGCGTGCGCTGGCAGCACCGAGCAGCGTCACGAGCTTGTCGTAGGCCGTCATCCACATGTTGCGGCAGGCGACCACGCTGACCACCGGCTTTCCCGCCAGCAGGCGCTTGCCTTCGTCGCTTTGCAGGAAGGCGGTGACCGGCTGCGAGGGCGACAGGTACCACACCTGCCAGGCCAGGATCACGAGGTCGAAATCGGTGTCCGGCGCCACCGTCAGCGGCAGATTCGGCCGCGGATCGAGGCGCACCGACTCGGGAAAGGCGTCGAGGAAGCGGAAGAAGGGCCACGGGAAGGGGAAGGGCGTCTGCGGGCGCAGGACTTCCTGGTGCACCCGGATGCCGGCGTCCTCGAGCGGGCGCAGCATCGCGGACACGACATCCGACAGCTGGCCGCTCTGCGAATAATGGACAACGAGAACGTTCTTCACTGGCAGGGCCGGTCAGTTGGTGATCTTGTGCAGTTCGAGACCGGAGAACAGCAGCACCTTCTCCTTGCCCGCGCTGGTGGCGAGGATGGTTTCGCCCTTGCCGGTGCCAAGCCCCGAAACCAGCAGTTCGGTGTCCGAGATCGGGTTGAGACCGATACGCAGCACGAAACCGGGAAGCTCGGAGAAGCTGCACTCACCAACCAGCAAGCCGTCCTCGAGGCGCAGGGCGAGGCGGTCGGGCATGATTCCCAGCTTCTGGCCGACGATGCGGTATTCGCCGACATAGTCGAGCAGACGCTGCGGCACGGGGGCGGGCTTCAGGCGCTCGCCGACGAGCATGGTGTCGTCGCCGAAATGTCCCACCAGCACGTCGTGGTCTGCCACCCTCTTCATCGAGATGCGGATGCCGTCGAAGGCGCTGACCTGGACCGGGATCATGCCGAACAGCTTGTAGCGCAGACCGAACTGCCCGGCCGGACGCGGCTTCAGTTGCAGCGTATGGCCCATCACGCTGGCGTCGAGCGCATCGTCACCAGGCCGCACCCTGACCAGCCCAACCATCGAGTCGTACCACGCCGAGTAGCGTGCGAGCTGTTCCGGTGGCAGGGCCACGTCGGCGCTGGGGGCCAGCACCGGCTCGGGCTGAACGATGCCGGCCTTGGCCTCGAGGGCCAGCTTCAGTGCCTCGGTGGCGACGGTCTTGACCACGCCCTGCGAGGTGGCCGAATTGGAGGCGACGATGATGCCGAGTTTGTGCTCGGGCAGCACCACCATCATGCTGTGGGAGTCGAGCAGGGTGCCGCCGTGACTGGCAACGGTGCCCGCGTTGCGGATCTCGATGCCCGACAGCAGCCAGCCCAGCCCGACGCGAAAGCCCATGTCGAGCTGAACATGCGCGTTCTGCGGGCGCAGCATTTCGGCAAGGCTGTCGGCGCCGAGCAACTGCTGCCCGCCGGCACGGCCGTCGGCAAACACCCAGCGCATGAAGCGGCTCATGTCGTCGACGTTCGATACCAGGCCGCCGGAGGGCAGGTCGCGCAGCGCCAGTGCGTCGATCTCCTCGTCCCGGTTGTAGACCTTGAGCGCGGGCTTCGACTCGAAGCGCGTATTCACCATGCCCAGCGGGTTCAACAGGCGCTGTTGCAGATGCTCACTGAAGGGGATGCCGGCGGTATGCTCGATTGCTGCGCCCAGCAGGCTGACCGCGAGGTTGGAGTAGCCGAAGATGAATTCGGGCGGATAGGCGACGTATTCGTTGCGCACCGCCTCCACCAGGCTGGTGAAGGGCGCAGGTGCCGAGGTGGTCAGCATGCCGCTCAGGTGGTTGGCGGGCAGGCCGGAGTGGTGATGCATGATGTTGCGGGGGGTGATCGGCGCCGCTTTGTCGAAGCGCGATCGCACCGAAAACGCGGGCAGCGCGTCCTGCAGCGGGCGGTCGATGTCGATGCGGCCCTCTTCTGCAAGCTGCATGGCTGCGGTTGCCGTGAGCACCTTGGCGATCGACCCGAGCCGGTAAGGGGTGTCCGGCGTGGCGGCGATCCCGCGCTCGGCGTCTTCGTAGCCGAAGCCCTCGGACCAGACCACGCGCTGGTCGTCGACCAGTGCGATGGAGAGTCCGGTGACCCTGTTGTCCGCCATCTCCTGCTCGATCAGCCAGCGGGCGCGCTCGATTGCATAGCGGAAGTCGCCGCGCTGAAGATCTGGCGGGCGCTGTGGCGCAGTGGCGCAGGCGCCCAGCACCAGCACGCATGCACTCAGGGCGAGGTGACGGAGAAACGGGCGGAAGCCGGGAGCGGGGCCTGAGGCGGACATGGTGGTTCTGGTGCAGGAGGTCGGACGGACCGAATGTTGACAGGGGTGGCCGAGGCTCATGATGTGTCGCGCGACAGGCGGCCCGTGCGGGAAACTGTTCGCCTGACAAAAAGCCCGCGAATTATACATGTGTCGGCATGCATCGACCCGTGCCTTACGCCACATGTCCTTGTTCCTGGGGATGTAAATGGACGCGTTGAACCCGGCGCACGGGGGCGGGGTCGAACCGTCCGCCATTTAATGGAGATACTTTCGATGAATATCCCGCTGAACGAACAACGCACGATTGCCGCACGTCTGGTCGCGCTGACCCTGATCTCGGACGGAGAGCTCGCCAACCGCGAGGTGGAGGCGCTCGACAGGCACGATATCGCCGCGCTGCTCGGGACTCCCCGTGACGTGCTGATTCAGGCCGTCATCGATCACTGCCAGCAGTTGCTGGCGCGTGGCGGCAGTGCAGAGGCCATGCGCCTGCTGGACCTCGAACAGGTCGAGCACATGCTCGATCGCGTCACCGATCCGTCCCTGCGGGCTCTTACCTGCCAGGCCATGCTGGTGCTGTCGAAGGCGGACGGGCGGATTACGCAACCTGAGCAGACCTTGCTGCGCCATGCCCTGAGCCGGTGGGAGCTCTCGCTCAGCGAACTCGGTCCGCAGCACTGAAGGCGGATCAGGCCTGCGTCGCGGCGGGGAGCCGGTGCGGCCCAGCCTCAGGCGCAGGACACCGTTGCGGGCAGGTGGCGGACATGAACGGCGAGCCAGACGGTGTCGGGTGCAGTGGATTCGACGCGATGGCGGCAGTGGGCGGGGATGGTCACCCAGTCACCCGGTCGCATGGACATGCGGCTGTCGTCATCGAAAGCGAGCTCCGCGCTACCGGTCACGATCATGACCCATTCGTCGTCGGGCTGGTCGTACCAGAAGCCGGGTGGGCTCGCACTGCCGTGGGAGACGATGCGTTCGACGCAGGTGGTTTCAGTCTGCAGCAGCGGCAGAAACTTCTCACCACCTTCGGGGGTACCAAGGTCGGCAAACAGGTTGCCGGTGGACTGCAGCACTGTCGCGCTGCGTACTTCTCGTTCTAAAGTCATAGGCTCTGTTTTGGTGACAATCTCCTGCAAGCGTATGCTCATGGTGCCCTGCTGACCAGTTCAATCGTGTCCTTCTCCAGATCGCGGCTAAGTGCGGAGATCAGTGTGCGCTGCATCTTCACGTAGCGTTTCTCGCCCGGGGCATACCAGATCAGGAAGTGAATCCGCACCGGTTCGAGGCCGGCGATGGTCTGACCTCCGGTGGCGTGGCGGGTGCTCCAGACTTCGACCTTCCAGGCGTCGAAGCTGCCGGCCGGTACGCGGACGGTTTCACGTCCGATCACTTCGCCTGTGCCGTACCAGCCGCCCCAGTTGCCATCGAGATCGGGGGTCGGAATGCCGCGCCACGACATATCCTCCCGCAGCTCGGTGAAGGCGCCGATGAAGGGACTGAACTCGCTGCCGAGACCGCCGGCATGGGCAATGTGTGCTTCGCTGCCGCGCCACCTGACCTGACTGCCGGCAGGGCCGGGGGATGGCTCGGTGTCCTGCATGCGTTCGGTGACTGCGGTGCCGTCCTGCGCGCTCACGGTGACGACGACGGTGCGTTTCGGGCTGGTTGCCCATAGCCCGCGTGTGCGATAGACCCAGCTTTCGCCCGCGCGCGGCAGGCGGCTGTCGACGGCGTCCGGCGCCGGGCGCGCAGGTGCCGGTTTCGGCGCTGCTTCAGGCCGGGTGACGATCGCAGGCTGGGGCGCGGCAGCTTCGGGCTTTGGCTTGATCGTGACGGCGGGCCTGGTGGCTTGCGCAGGCCTGGGTGCAGGCTGCTTTGGCGGCGCGGTGGTTTCGCGGGGCTTTGCTGCGGGGGTGGGTGCGGCGGGTGCAGCGGGTGTAGCAGGGGCTACGGGGGCTGCGGGGGCCGGGGCAGCAGCTGCGGCTGGCGGTGCGGCGACCGGTGCAGCGGCCACCGGCTCGGTGGGGGCTTCCGCTGGTGGCTGTACGCCCGCGCTGGCCCCGTCGGTGGTGGCTGCCGGGGGCGCAGGTACAGGCGGTTCCGCTGCGGCGAGCAGGGTGGGGGTGGGGTGATCGGTGAGAGCCTCCCCCGGTTCGCGGACGCTGCTTGGCGGGCGTGTGGTGTCGTCAATCGCCAGCTTCTGCCATGACAGCCAGCCACCCGCTGCGAGCGCGACGCAGGTCGCTCCGATGATCGCCGGCAGGCGCCAGCGCGGCTTGTCGGTACCGAAGATGCGATCGAGTGCCTTCAGGACTTCGCCGGTCGATGCATCCCACTGCTTGTGGTTGATCTCGATGGCCTGGCGTCGTGCGAGTGCCTTGAGGTCGGGTGGGAGCGCATCTTCGCCGGGCATTTCCGCATCATTGACCAGTACCGGCAGTACGCGGATCTTGCGTCTCAGTGCGGCGGCGGTCTCGAGGCGGACGAAGTCGTGGGGGTCGTCGATGCGGCGTTTGTCGTTGCCGATGTCCTCACCCAGCCATTTGGGGCCGATGAGCACGAGCAGGACGGTGCATGAGGCGACCGCGCTGTCGATGGCGTCGATGAAGTCGGTGCCGGGGTCGATGCCTTCGACATCCATGAACACGCGCTCACGCCCGAAGCGGGCCGCGAGCCGGTCATAGAGGCGGCCTGCGTAACCCGATGAGTCCTCGCGGCGATAGCTGATGAAAATCCCGTCCATGCGCAGCTCCCGTGTGCGGGGCGAGGCGGGCGGCCGAGGTCGGTCGGCCCGCCTGCTGAACTAAGCATAGTCGGGTACAGCCGCCTTTGTGGCGGCCTTCAGCTGCCTTTCTTGGCGTCGATGAGGGGAACGACGCCCTCGAACTCGAAGCGCTTGCGCCCGGCTTCCATCTCGGTGAGCGGCTCGCAGGGCTTGAGTGTGGCGAGGCTGCGCACGGTCAGGTCCTGATAGCAGCGGGTGCCGTCGACTTTCCAGTTCATTTCCTGCTCCGACAGATCACGCATGATCTTGGCGGGCATGCCGGCGACGAGTTTCCCTGCGGGGATTTCCATGCCGGCTTTGACGAAGGCGCAGGCGGCGACGATGCTCGATTCGCCGATGCTGGCGTTGTCCATGATTACGGCATTCATGCCGATCAGGGCGTTGCGACCGACACGGCAGCCATGCAGCACTGCGCCGTGGCCGACGTGGCCATCGACTTCGATCACGGTGTCGGTGCCGGGGAAGCCGTGCATGACACAGGTGTCCTGGATGTTGCTGCCTTCTTCCAGCACGATGCGGCCGAAGTCGCCGCGCAGCGAGGCGAGCGGGGCGACATAGCAGCGCGGGCCGACGATGACGTCACCGATCAGTACGGCATCGGGATGGACGAAGGCGGTGGGGTGGATGACGGGTTTGAGACCGTCGATTTCGTAGCAGGGCATTGGGTGTCTCCTGGTCTCGTCTTCTGCTCTTCTATGCGGCAGTGCTGGATTGTTGCGTATTCTGGTTCGTGCCTGGCGCCCAACCGCGGCGCGGGCGGTCCGTCGGCGCCTGCTGTCGTGGCCTTCGGCTGCCCTCGCTGCGAACCTGCGCAGGGGAGGCGATGCAAACTCGCCCGGCTGCGCCGGACTCAGACATGCATCGCCTTGTTTCCCCTGCGCAGGTCCTCCGCTCGGCACGACAGAAGTTGCCGCCGGGCCGCCCGCGCCACGGCTGGGCGCCGTGAGCGTGGGCTCGTGATCTGGGCAAAAGCGAAAAGCCTGAATTGCTGAAGGCTCTGACCCAGTTCGCCGTGGTTTTACTCTACGTGGTAGCGGCGTTGTACGACGCGGAAACGGTTGGCGACGAAGGCGCTGTCGGAGTAGCTCGCGTTGGCAGCCGGGTTCATGCCTACGCCGTGGTAGTCGGAGAAGGCCGAGGACTGGTTTACGAATACGCCGCCGGTGAGGTTGATCGACAGGGCCACGCCGGCACGCAGGCTGGCGTCGGTCATGGCGTCGATGACGTCCTGTTTGCTTGAGTACAGGCCAACGGTGAGCGCGCCGTGTTCCTTGACGATGCGTTCCGACAGGGCGACGGCTGCAGCGCCGTCGGCGACCCTGACCACGAAGCTGACCGGGCCGAAGCGCTCTTCCATGTAGCTCTTTTCGTCGGCCGCGTCGCAGGTGAGCAGCACCGGGGTGCGGACTTCGGCCTGCGGGAAGTCGGGATGCTCGACCTTCTTGGAAGCCAGCACCACCTTGCCGTATTCGCCGGCTTCGGCGATGCGGCCGAGGGTGGCTTCGGACTGGATGGCGCCGAGCACCGCGGTGGCCACGGCCGGGTCGGTGAGGAACTTGTCGATGGCGGCGCCGAGATCGGCGGCGACTTCGTCGAAGGACTTGTGACCCTGGTCGGTGTCGATGCCACCGGCCGGCACCAGGATGGCCTGGGTGGTGGTGCACATCTGGCCCGAATACAGGCTCAGGGTGAAGGCGAGGTTGCGCATCATCGCCTTGTAGCTGTCGGTGGATTCGATGACGACGTTGTTCACGCCGGCCAGTTCGGCATACACCTGGGCCTGGCGGGCGTTGTCGATCAGCCACTGGCCGAAGACGTTACTGCCGGTGAAGTCGATCGACTTCACCGCCGGATGGGTGGCGAGCGCCTGGGTGGCGGTGCGCTTCTCGACCACGGCCAGCGACACCAGGTTGGGGTCGAGGCCGGCTTCGCTCAGCACTTCACGTGCGATCTTCACCGTCATCGCTGCCGGCAGGATGGAGTTGCTGTGGGCCTTGATGATGACCGGGTTGCCGGTGACCAGCGTGGCGAACAGGCCGGGGTAGGTGTTCCAGGTCGGGAAGGTGCCGCAGCCGACGACCAGACCGACGCCGCGACCGACGATCTCGTAGTGCTTCTTCATCTTCAGCGGCGGGTTCTTGCCCTGCGGCTTTTCCCAGATGGTTTCGGCCGGCACCCGGCTCATCTCGTCCCATGCGTAGGCAACGGCTTCCAGGCCGCGATCCTGCGCATGCGGGCCGCCGGCCTGGAAGGCCATCATCCAGCCCTGACCGGTGGTCATCATCACCGCGTGGGCGATCTCGAAGCTGCGCTTGTTGAGGCGGTCGAGGATTTCGAGGCAGATGCCGACGCGGCCTTCAGCGCCGACCTTGCGCCAGCCTTCCATTGCGCTCTGCGCGGCGGCAATCAGGGCCTCGGGCTCGCACACGGGATAGCGCACATCGAGCGCGATGCCGTAGGGCGACCGTTCGGTGGCGGCCCAGCCGGTCTGGCCCGGCTGATCGAGCGCGAATTCCTTGCCGAGGCAGGCCTCAAACGCCTTCTTGCCATCGTCTGCTGCACTTTCGCCATAGACCTTGGGGCTGGGCATTTCGGGAAAGGGCGTCCAGTAACCGCGACCGTGAATGGCGGCGATGGCTGCGTCCAGGGTGGCCTTGTGCTTCTCGAACAGCGGATGGGTCATGCCTTGTCTCCTCAGATTTTTTGGGGCCGCCGGACGGGTCCGTGCGGGGTGCTTCGTATGTCGATGGTGCAGAAAAAGGGCAAGTGAAAAAAGCTTGTCTTTTGATCTGGATCAAGACTACTATTGATTGACCGGTCGGTCAAACAACGAAAACAGTTGTCGTCCCGATCCCGGAGTTGAACTCCGGAAAGAACAATTCCCCAGCGTGCGCCAGCGCGCCGGGCAAGACAAGGCCAGGAGGAGACAAGATGAGCGCAGCAACCGGATACGGTGAAACCATTCGCCTCGAGATCGATGCGGGGGTGGCGACACTGACCCTGAACCGACCCGATCGTCTGAACAGCTTCAACGATCAGATGCACGGGGAAATGCGTGCCGCGCTGGCACAGGTGAAGGCGGGGCGCACGGACGCTTCGATCCGGGTGCTGGTCATTACCGGTGCGGGACGCGGTTTCTGTGCCGGACAGGACCTCTCCGACCGTTCGGTTGCGGCCGGCGGCGAGGCGCCTGATCTGGGTGCGTCGGTGGAAAAGAACTACAAGCCGCTGGTGACGACGCTGCGCAAGCTCGACCTGCCGGTGATCTGTGCCGTCAATGGCGTGGCGGCCGGCGCCGGTGCCAACCTGGCGCTGGCCTGCGACATGGTGTTTGCAGCCCGCTCGGCGAGCTTCATCCAGGCTTTCTGCAAGCTCGGCCTGATTCCCGATACCGGCGGCACCTGGATTCTGCCGCGTCTGCTGGGCCCGGCGCGGGCAATGGGGCTGGCGCTGCTCGGCGACAAGCTGGCAGCAGAGCAGGCCGAAGCCTGGGGCCTGATCTGGAAGTGCGTCGACGACGAATCCCTGATGCCCACGGTGCAGGCGCTCGCTGCACAGATGGCCAAGGGGCCGACCTTCGGCTTTGCCCAGACCAAGAAGGCCATCTGGGCCAGCTCCACCAATGACTTCGACACCCAGCTCGATCTCGAGCGCGACATGATGCGCGACTGCGGCCGCTCGCACGACTACCGCGAGGGCGTCGCCGCCTTCATGGAAAAGCGCGTGCCCGAGTTCAAGGGGAACTGAGCCGTGGCGCTCGACACGAATGTAAAGGTGCTGGTCATCGGAGCCGGCGCCATGGGTGCAGGCATCGCCCATGTTGCGGCGCTGGCTGGACATCCGGTGTATCTGTACGACACCCGCGCCGAAGCCATCGACAAGGGGCTGGGCGGGATCGCGAAGGATCTCGATTTCCTGGTCTCCAAGGGCAAGCTGGATTCCGCCGCGCGTGAAGCGACCATGGCGCGGCTGAGCGCAGTGACGGATCTGGCCGCGGCCAGTGATGCGGGTCTTGCGATCGAAGCCATCGTCGAAAACCTCGACATCAAGCAGAAGCTCTTCCTGCAGCTCGAAAGCCTGCTCGGCGACGAGGCCATCCTTGCTTCGAACACGTCCTCGCTGTCGATTACCGCAATGGGCGCAGTGCTTGCCCGTCCCGAGCGCCTTGCCGGCCTGCACTTCTTCAATCCTGCGCCGCGCATGAAGCTGGTCGAGATCGTCTCCGGCCTCGCGACTGACCGTGCAGTGGCCAATACTTTGTACTCCACCGCAAAAGCGTGGGGCAAGGTGGCCGTGCATGCGAAATCCACGCCCGGCTTCATCGTCAACCGGGTGGCACGACCCTTCTACGCCGAAGCGCTGCGGGTGCTCAACGAATGCGCAGCCGAGCCCGCCACCATCGACGCCGCGATGCGCGAATGCTGTGGTTTTCCGATGGGACCGTTCGAGCTGATGGACCTGATCGGCCACGATGTGAACTACGCGGTGACACGCTCGGTGTTCGATGCCTATTTCGGCGACAAGCGCTTCACGCCGAGCCTGATTCAGCACGATCTGGTGCTGGCTGGACGGCTCGGACGCAAGAGCGGGCGTGGTTTCTACGCCTACGGCGCAGACGTTGCGAAACCCGCGGCAAGGACCGAGGCGCCCGCCACGGCCGAGCGTAGCGTGACTGCGGTGGGCAGCCTCGGTGTGGCCGAGCCGCTGCTGGCCAGGCTCGAAGCCGCGGGTGTCGCGGTGACGCGCAAGGCCGGACCGGCCAACGCCGCCGGGTGGCTGGAGATCGGCCGCGGGCGCTTGATGCTTTGCGACGGCCGCACCGCAGCCCGGCGCACGGCGGAAGAGGGGCTGAGCAATCTCGTGCTGCTCGATCTGTGTCTCGATTACGCCACCACGCCGCGCGTTGTGCTGTCACGTGCGGACCACTGCGGTCTGGGCGCGTGGCATGCGGTGGTCGGCACGCTGCAGCAGGCTGGTCTGACAGTGTCGCGTATCGACGATGTGGCCGGGCTGATCGGTCTGCGCACGGTTGCCATGCTCGCCAACGAGGGGGCGGATGCGGTGCTGCAAGGCATCGGCTCCGCCGCCGACATCGATCTTGCAATGCGCTTCGGCACCAACTATCCGAAAGGGCCGCTGAGCTGGGCGGACCAGATCGGCGTGCGCTTCGTGGCGCGGGTGCTGCACAACCTGCGTGAGCATTACGGTGAGGAGCGCTACCGCGTCTCGCCGCTGATCCTGAGAAAAAGCCATAACGGAGACAGCTTTCATGAGTGAAGTGATGAATCGTGACCTGAGCGCCGGTCTTGATCCGCAGGCACTGGCCGAGCGCGTGCGCGACGGCATGTTCGAGCGCGACCAGGCTGCACGTGGTCTGGGCATGGCCTTTGTTGACGTGGGGCCGGGTCGCTCGACCATGACCATGACCGTGCGTGAGGACATGCTCAACGGCTTTCGTATCTGCCACGGCGGATTCATCACCACGCTCGCCGATACCGCCTTTGCCTATGCCTGTAACAGCGGCAACGAGATGACCGTGGCTTCGGGCATCAGCGTGGACTTCATGGCACCTGGCCGTCCGGGTGACGTATTGAGCGCCGAGGCACGCGAAGTCTCCGCCTCGGGCCGCACCGGTGTGTACGACATCACGGTGACGAACCAGACGGGCGAACTGATCGCCGTGATGCGCGGCAAGTCGTACCGAATGAAGGGCCGGCCGGTGGTCGAGCTGTAACGAAACCAAAAATACAAGAACACCAGAATCAGATCGGACATAGAGGAGCAGGAGACAAAAATGCCGGTGAATACATATTCCCCACCCGAACTCGAGCCTATCGAAAAGGCCAGCATCGACGAACTGCGTGCGCTGCAGCTCGAGCGGCTGAAGTGGAGCGTGCGCCACGCCTACGAGAACGTGCCGCACTACCGCAAGGCGTTCGACGACAAGGGCGTGCATCCGGACGACCTGAAAACGCTCGAGGATCTGGCGAAGTTTCCCTTCACCACCAAGCACGACCTGCGCGACAACTACCCCTTCGGGATGTTCGCCGTGCCGATGAACAAGGTGGCGCGGGTGCATGCCTCCTCCGGCACCACCGGCAAACCGACCGTGGTCGGCTACACGCTGAAAGACATCGACACGTGGGCCAACGTGGTGGCGCGCTCGATTCGCGCTTCGGGCGGCCGGCCGGGTGACATGGTGCATATTTCCTACGGCTATGGTCTCTTCACTGGCGGCATGGGCGCGCACTACGGTGCCGAGCGTCTTGGTTGCACGGTAATCCCGATGTCGGGCGGGCAGACCGAGAAGCAGGTCCAGATCATTCAGGACTTCAAGCCCAGCATCATCATGGTGACGCCGTCCTACATGCTGACCATCCTCGACGAGATGGAAGCGCAGGGCATCGACCCCAAGAGCACCTCGCTCAGGATCGGCATCTTCGGTGCCGAACCCTGGACCCCGGCGATGCGCCTGGCTGTCGAGGCCCGTGCCGGAATCGACGCGGTCGACATCTACGGTCTGTCCGAAGTCATGGGACCGGGCGTCGCCAACGAATGCGTCGAAACCAAGGACGGCCCGACGATCTGGGAAGACCATTTCTACCCCGAGATCATCAACCCGGAAACCGGTGACGTCGTGGCGGACGGCGAGGAAGGCGAGCTTGTCTTTACGTCCCTGAGCAAGGAGGCGATGCCGGTGATCCGTTACCGCACCCGCGACCTCACCCGTCTGCTGCCGCCAACCGCACGCAGCATGCGCCGCATGGCCAAGATCACCGGGCGCTCGGACGACATGCTCATTATCCGCGGTGTGAACGTGTTCCCGACCCAGATCGAGGAGCTGATCTGCAAGATGCCCAAGCTGGCACCGCAGTATCTGCTCGAGGTCGACAAGAACGGCCACATGGACACGCTGACGGTGAAGGTCGAGGTCAACGCCGAGGCCAATGTTGGTCGTCATCCGGAACAGAAAGAGGCGCTGGCCAAGGAGCTCACCCATCACATCAAGGCCCTGATCGGCGTGTCGTGCAAGGTCGTGGTTGGCGAGCCGTTCTCGATCGAACGGGTGACCGTCGGCAAGGCCAAGCGCGTCGTCGATCGCCGGCCGAAAGAATAACGCATCTCCCGCGGCCAGCTATCCCGCTGTGCCGCTTGTGAACCCCACGAGGAGTCCACCATGTATACACAGTCACTCAGCATTCCCGATGGCGACACCAAGGGCCCGCGCAAGGTCGAAAATCCCGAGTATCTGGCCGAGTTCAACGCCAAGATCGATGCCGGCGGCTTCATCGAGGCCAAGGACTGGATGCCCGAGGCCTATCGCAAGACCCTGGTGCGCCAGATCAGCCAGCACGCCCACTCCGAGATCGTCGGCATGCTGCCCGAAGGCAACTGGATCACCCGCGCACCCAGCCTCAAGCGCAAGGCCATTCTGCTGGCCAAGGTGCAGGACGAGGGCGGCCACGGTCTCTATCTGTATGCGGCGGCCGAAACCCTCGGGGTGTCGCGCGACGAACTGACCGAGGCGCTGCTCTCGGGCAAGGCCAAGTACAGCTCGATCTTCAACTACCCCACGCTGAACTGGGCGGATATCGGCGTGATCGGCTGGCTGGTCGATGGCGCGGCGATCATGAACCAGATCCCGCTGTGCAAGTGCAGCTACGGCCCCTATGCCCGCGCCATGGTGCGGGTGTGCAAGGAAGAGTCCTTCCATCAGCGCCAGGGCTATGACCTGCTGCTGCAGATGATGAAGGGCACGGAAGAGCAGCGCGAGATGGTGCAGGACGCGGTCGATCGCTGGTGGTTCCCGTCGATCATGATGTTCGGCCCGCACGACAAGGACAGCGTGCACACCGACTCCGCACGCTGGGGCATCAAGCGCATCTCCAACGACGACCTGCGGCAGAAGTTCGTCGATGCCACGGTCAAGCAGGCCGAGGTGCTCGGCGTCAGCCTGCCCGATCCCGACCTGAAGTGGAACGAGGCGCGCGGTCATTACGACTTCGGCGTGATCGACTGGGACGAGTTCTGGAACGTGGTCGGCGGACATGGTCAGTGCAACGTCGATCGCCTGGCTGCACGCAACAAGGCCTGGGACGACGGTGCCTGGGTGCGCGAAGCTGCAATCGCCCACGCCGAGAAGATGGCCGAACGCGAGCGTCAGGCCGCCTGATCCGGCAACTGAATCGAAGCGCGGGCCCGCAAAGCACGGGCCCGACAGCACACACATTGAGGAGTGAGAGACATGGAACGCAAGGAATGGCCCCTGTGGGAAGTTTTCATCCGTAGCCGTAACGGCCTGGACCACAAGCATTGCGGCAGCGTGCACGCGCCGGACGCAAAGATGGCGCTGCAGATGGCGCGCGACGTCTATACCCGTCGCCTCGAAGGCGTGTCGATCTGGGTGGTGAAGGCCTCCGACATCGTCGCCTCCGATCCGGATGCCAAGCCCGAGCTGTTCGATCCGGCGGAAGACAAGATCTATCGCCACCCGACCTTCTATCAGCTGCCCGACGAAGTTAACCACATGTAATGGCGGACGACATGACGCAAACCTCAGTCCAAACCGTTGCCGCCTCCGCGGAACACATCGAATACGTGATGCGCCTTGGCGACAACGCCCTGATCCTCGGTCAGCGCCTGTCGGAGTGGTGCGGACACGCGCCGGTCATCGAAGAGGATCTGGCGCTCGCCAACATGGCTCTCGATCTGGTCGGCCAGGCCCGCCTGCTGCTGACCCATGCCGGCAATCTCGAAGGCAAGGGCCGCGACGAAGACCAGATGGCCTTCCTGCGTGTCGAGCGCGACTACCGCAACATCACCATGATGGAAGTGCCGAACGAGGATTTCGGGCGCACGACGGTGCGCAACTTCCTCTACAGCGCGTTCCAGATCCTGCTGTGGCAGAAGCTCGCCACATCGTCCGATACCGAACTCGCCGCCATCGCCGCCAAGAGCCTGAAGGAAGCCCGCTACCACTTCAATCACTCGGCCGAGTGGGTGATCCGTCTTGGCGATGGCACCGAGGTATCGCACGCGAAGACCCAGGCCGCACTCGACTACCTGTGGCCCTACACCGCCGAACTGTTCGCCGCCAACCCGACCGATGAAGCCGTTTCCGCGGCCGCTATCGGCCCGGCCTGGGGCGAGCTTGAGGCTGAGTGGGAAGCCATGGTGCTGCCGGTGTTCGCCCAGGCCACGCTGGTGGTGCCGGCGCGCACGCCGTTCAAGACCTTCGGCAAGTTCGGCCGTCACTCCGAGCACATGGGGCATCTGCTGGCGACCATGCAGTACATGCAGCGCACCTATCCCGGCGCGCAGTGGTGAGTGATCGCATGTTGACCGAAGAGCAAGCCTGGAAGCTACTCGATGGCGTGCCCGACCCCGAGGTGCCTGCGGTGTCGGTGGTGGAGCTCGGCATCATCCGCGAGCTGCACTGCGAGGACGACGTGATCACCGTGGTGGTGACGCCGACCTATTCAGGCTGTCCCGCCACCGAGGTCATCGGGCTTGCGATTCGCGACACATTGCTGAAGGCCGGCGCTGGCAAGGTCGAACTGCAGACCCGGCTTGATCCGGCGTGGACCAGCGACTGGATCGGTGAGGCGGCGCGCGAGAAGCTGCGTGCCTACGGCATCGTTCCGCCGACCGGCAAGGCTGCGGTGGGCGGGGCGCAGCCGATCCATTTCGTAAAGAAGACGCTGACCTGCCCGCGCTGCGGCTCGAACGATACCGAGCGCCTGTCCGAGTTCGGTTCGACCGCGTGCAAGGCGACGTATCGCTGCAAGAGCTGCCTCGAACCCTTCGAATATTTCAAACCGATCTGATCCGCCCCACAAGACGGACAACGGAGACAAACATGACGCCGAAATTTCACCCGCTCACGATCGCCGAAGTGCGCCGCGAGACCCCCGAAGCCATCAGCCTGCGCTTCGACGTGCCCGCCGAGCTGGCCGACGACTACCGCTTTGTGCAGGGCCAGCACCTGACACTGAAGGCCAATGTTGGTGGTGAGGAGTTGCGCCGCTCCTACTCGATCTGTGCCGGAGTCGACGACGGCGAATTGCGCGTCGCAATCAAGAAGATCGGCGGCGGACGCTTCTCCACCTGGGCCAATGCCAGCATCAAGGCCGGCGACGTGATCGAGGTCATGACCCCGGAGGGGCGCTTCCACACCGAGCTCGATCCGGTCAATGCCCGCCACTACGTCGCCTTTGCCGCGGGCAGCGGCATCACCCCGATCCTGTCGCTGATCAAGACCACGCTGCGCGCCGAGCCAAACAGCCGCTTCACCCTGATCTACGGCAACCAGCGCCAGGGCAGCGTGATCTTCTCCGAGACACTGGAAGACCTGAAAGACCGTTACATGACGCGCTTCACGATGTACCACGTGTTCTCGCGCGAAGAGCAGGACGTCGAGCTGTTCAATGGTCGCCTCGACCGGGCCCGCGTGGCGAGCTTCCTCGACACCCTGATCCCGGCCGACACCATCGATGCCGCCTTCATCTGCGGACCCGGCGGCATGATCGACGAGGTCGAAGCCGGTCTGCTGGCGAGCGGCGTCGACGCGGGGCGCATCCACCTCGAGCGTTTCGGAGTGCCCGACAGCGGTCCCGCACACCACGTGGAGGCGGGCGATGCACCGCAGGCACGGATCACCATCATTGCCGACGGCCTCAAGCGCGAGATGGATTTTCGCGCTGAGGATCCGTCCATCCTGGATGTCGCGCTGCGCGCGGGGATGGACCTGCCGTACTCGTGCAAGGGTGGGGTATGCTGCACCTGCCGCGCCAAGGTCATCGAGGGCAAGGTCCGCATGGACAAGAACTACACCCTTGAGCAGCCCGACGTTGACGCCGGTTATGTGCTCACCTGCCAGTCCCATCCGCTGACCGCGCGGGTGGTCATCAGCTTCGACGATCGTTGAAAGACGGCATCCCAGATTCGTGCGGGTGAGCGGACTCATTTGCACAGGAACGGAAGCGAATCATGGCCAGGGGCAAATCTCCCACATTCGAGGTACAGCGCGGCGTCATTCTTCAGGAGGCGGCGCAGCTCTTTGCCGACAAGGGTTTTCACAACGCGTCGATGGCCGAGCTGGCCAAGGCCTGCGGGGTGTCGAAGCCGCTGCTCTACCACTACTACAAGGACAAGGAGAACATCCTGTTCGACATCGCCGACAGCTACATGGATCAGCTGCTCGCGATCGTGGCCGGGGTGGAGTCGCAGGACCTGGAGGCCGAGCCCCATCTGTCGGCCCTGGTCATGCGCTTCATGGAGGAATACGAACATTCACAGAGCCAGCACGTGGTGCTGGTGCAGGACGTGAAGTTTCTGCAGACCGCGCAGGAAGAGTATGTGGTGGGCAAGCAGCGCAAGGTGGTGGCGGCGTTTGCCGATGCCATCGAGCGCGTCGAGCCCGGGCTCAGGTCGCGCAACCTCGACAAGCCGGTCGCGATGATCCTGTTCGGCATGATCAACTGGACCTTTACCTGGCTGCGTTCGGACGGTCGCTACACCTACGGCGACATGGCGCCGGTGGTGACCGCAATCCTGCTCAACGGGGTCAAGGGTTTGCTCAAGACTGAAATGCCACCGGTAGCGGCGGCGCCAAAAGAATAGACGCTGTCTGCCTGCACAGGCGCAGCGGCAACAATGACGAGGAGACACTCAGTGACAGAAGCCTTTATCTGCGACGGTATCCGGACACCCTTCGGGCGCTATGGCGGCGCCTTGTCGGGCGTGCGTGCGGACGATCTTGCGGCGCTGCCGATCCGGGCACTGCGTGAGCGCAATCCCGGGGTCGACTGGGCGGCCGTTGAGGACATCTACTACGGCTGCGCCAACCAGGCCGGCGAGGACAACCGCGACGTCGCGCGCATGGCCGGCCTGCTGGCGGGGCTGCCGATCGACGTGCCGGGCTCGACCATCAACCGCCTGTGCGGTTCGGGCATGGATGCGGTGGGCATCGTGGCCCGCGCCATCAAGGCCGGCGAGGCCGGGATGATGATCGCCGGCGGCGTCGAGAGCATGAGCCGCGCGCCCTTCGTCATGGGCAAGGCCGACACGGCCTTCTCGCGCAGCGCGAAGATCGAGGACACTACCATTGGTTGGCGCTTCGTGAATCCGCTGATGAAGGCGAAGTACGGTATCGACTCGATGCCGGAAACCGCCGAGAACGTCGCCACCGATTTCAAGGTCAGCCGTGCCGACCAGGACGCCTTTGCGCTGCGCAGTCAGCAGCGCTACGCGGCGGCGGCCGAACGTGGTTTCTTCGACGGTGAACTGTGTCCGGTGGAGATCCCGCGCAAGAAGGGCGATCCGGTCGTGGTCGCGGCGGATGAGCATCCGCGTGCCGACACCACCATCGAAACGCTGTCACGGCTCAAGGGCGTGGTGCGCCCGGACGGCTCGGTCACCGCGGGTAACGCCTCGGGCGTCAATGATGGTGCGGTCGCCCTGCTGATTGCGTCCGGCGAGGCGGCTGCGAAGCACGGTCTCAAACCGCGTGCGCGCATCGTGGCCATGGCCACCGCCGGGGTCGAGCCGCGCATCATGGGCATCGGGCCGGCGCCTGCCTCGCTCAAGGTGCTTGAGAAAGCGGGTCTCACGCTCGAGCAGATGGACGTCATCGAACTCAACGAAGCGTTCGCAGCCCAGGGGCTGGCGGTGACCCGCCAGCTCGGACTGCGCGACGACGATCCTCGCGTGAATCCCAATGGCGGCGCGATCGCCATCGGTCACCCGCTGGGCGCGTCGGGCGCACGCCTGGTGCTTACCGCCTTGCGTCAGCTGGAGGCGACGGGCGGTCGTTACGGCTTGTGCACCATGTGCATTGGGGTGGGACAGGGCATCGCAATGATCATCGAGCGGGTCTGATCGGTGATGTCGTCACAATTCGTTAGTTTTTAACGAATTAGGTATGTAATAATTTTGCGGCAGGTAACCGGGACACCTCAAGCCCGTTTACTCACATAAACCAAGAGGAGGAGACACCATGAAGCTGAAGAACACTCTGCTGGCCGCCATCGGCCTCGCATTCGTCGCCACCGCAGCACAGGCGGACGTCAATGTAGGCGTGATCGTGTCTGCGACCGGTCCTGCCGCGTCGCTCGGGATCCCGGAAAAGAACACGCTGGCCATGTTGCCGACGACGATCGGCGGGGAGAAGGTCAACTACATCGTCCTCGACGATGCGTCCGACACCACCACCGCGGTGAAGAACATCCGCAAGCTGATCTCCGAGGACAAGGTCGATGTGGTGATCGGTTCCACCATCAGCCCGAACTCGCTGGCGATGATCGACGTTGCCGCCGAAGCGCAGACGCCGATGATCTCGATGGCGGCTTCGGCCCGTATCGTCGAGCCGGTAGATGACAAGCGCCGCTGGGTCTTCAAGACCCCGCAGAACGACGCCCAGATGTCGACCGCCATCGTCACGCACATGAGCAACAGCGGCGTGAAGACCGTCGGCTTCATCGGCTTCGCCGATGCCTATGGCGAGGGCTGGTACGAGCAGTTCAAGTCGGTGGCCGAAGCACGCAAGCTGCAGATCGTGGCCAACGAGCGCTTCAATCGCAATGACACCTCGGTGACCGGTCAGGTACTGAAGGTCATGTCTGCGCGTCCGGATGCGGTGCTGATCGCCGGTTCCGGCACGCCCGCCGCCCTGCCGCAGAAGACGCTGAAGGAGCGTGGCTACGCAGGCAAGCTGTACCAGACCCACGGCGTCGCCAACAACGACTTCCTGCGCGTCTGTGGCAAGGACTGTGAAGGCACCTTCCTGCCCGCCGGCCCGGTGCTGGTCGCCGCCCAGCTGCCCGACAGCGACCCGGTCAAGAAAGCGGCCATGGACTACATCACCAAGTATGAAGCTGCGCACGGCAAGGGTTCGGTTTCGACCTTCGGTGCCCATGCCTGGGATGCCGGTCAGCTGATGAGCGCGGCCATCCCGGTCGCGCTGAAGAAGGCCAAGCCGGGCACCGTGGAGTTCCGTGCCGCGATGCGTGATGCGCTCGAAGGCATCAAGGAGCTGCCGGGCGCCCATGGCATCTTCAACATGAGCCCGACCGACCACCTCGGTTTCGACCAGCGTTCGCGCGTGATGGTCGAGATCCAGAACGGTACCTGGAAGCTGGTGAAGTAAGTCGCTGATCCGGCGCGGGAGCCTTCTGCTCCTGCGCCGCATACCAAACCGATAGAGAACCAAGTCTGCGAGCTGCACCGACCGCCCTGGGCGACGGTGAGGCAGGAGTTCGTCATGGATTTTCAGATAGCGCTGTTGCTGGGACAGGACGGCATTACCAACGGAGCGATCTACGCCTTGCTGGCGCTGGCCCTGGTGCTGGTGTTTGCAGTGACGCGGGTGATCTTCATTCCCCAGGGCGAATTCGTCGCCTATGGTGCGCTGACGCTTGCGATGCTGCAGGGCGGGGCGATCCCGGCCACGGTGTGGCTGCTGGTGATCATGGGTGCGCTGACGGCGGCGATCGACGGCAGTGCGGCGCTGCGCTCGGGGCAGACGAAGAAGCTGACCGGCGTGCTGGGCTGGAATCTGGCCTACCCTCTGGGGCTGGCCGGCCTGCTCGCGGCGCTGCCGCTGAAAGAGCTGCCGATGCTCGCGCAGGTGCTGCTGGCGCTGGCCGTGGTGGTGCCGATGGGGCCGCTGATGTACCGCCTGGTGTTCCAGCCGATTGCGGCGGCGCCGGTGCTGATTCTGCTGATCGTGTCGGTCGCCACCCACGTGGCCATGGTCGGGCTCGGCCTGCTGTTCTTCGGTGCCGAAGGCCAGCGTACGCCGCCCTTCAGTGATGCGCGCTTCGAAGTCGGCCCGCTGCTGGTGTCGGGGCAGACGATCTGGGTCATCCTCGCCTCGCTCGCGCTCATCGTTGCGCTCTACCTGTTCTTCGAACGCACCATCTACGGCAAGGCCTTGCGTGCCACCGCGATCAACCGCGTCGGTGCGCAGCTGATGGGGATCTCGCCTTCGCTCGCAGGCAAGCTCACCTTCGTGCTGGCTGCCTTCATCGGTGCGCTGTCGGGCGTGCTGATCGCACCGATCACCACCATCTACTACGACACCGGTTTCCTGATCGGCCTCAAGGGCTTCGTCGCCGCCATCATCGGCGGACTGGGCAGTTATCCGATTGCCGCCGTCGGCGCCGTGATGGTGGGCCTGCTCGAAGCCTTCTCGTCCTTCTGGGCCAGTGCCTACAAGGAAGTCATCGTATTCACCCTGATCATCCCCGTTCTCCTGTGGCGTTCGCTGACCAGCCACCATATGGAGGAGGAAGAATGAAATCCGCCGCTGCCAATAATGCCTTCCTGTCCCCGCGCGTGATGCTGGTCGCCTTCCTCGGCATCCTGCTCGTGGCGCCGCTGGTGCTGTCGCCGTTCTACGTCACGCTGCTCAACTACATCGGCCTGTACGCGATGGTCGCGCTCGGGCTGGTGCTGCTCACCGGCGTGGGCGGACTCACCAGCTTCGGTCAGGCGGCCTTCGTCGGCCTCGGGGCCTACACCACCGGGGTGCTCACCACCGCGACCGAACTGCCGGGCTGGCTGTCGTGGCTGGGCGGCTCGCCGTGGCTGGCGCTGGTGGTCGGGTTGGTGTTCACCGCGACCGTGGCCATCGTGCTCGGCTCGCTCACGCTCAAGCTCTCCGGCCACTTCCTGCCGCTGGGCACGATCGCGTGGGGCATCTCGCTGTATTTCCTGTTTGGCACCATGGAGACCCTCGGTGGGCACACCGGTCTCACCGGCATTCCGCCGATCTCGATCTTTGGCTGGGAGCTCGATCAGGGTGAGGAGATCTTCTACCTGATCTGGGCCTTCCTGCTGTCGGCCGTGCTCACCACGCAGAACCTGCTCGACTCGCGCGAAGGCCGTGCGATCCGCGCACTCAAGGGCGGCATGGTGATGGCCGAGGCGATGGGGGTGAACACCTCGCGCTCGCGCATGATCATCTTCGTCATCGCCGCGCTGCACGCCTGCGCCTCGGGCTGGCTGTATGCGCACATGCAGCGCTTCGTGAACCCGACCCCGTTCGGGCTGCACATCGGTATCGAGTATCTGTTCATGGCCGTGGTCGGCGGTGCCGGTCACGTGTGGGGTGCGCTCGTCGGTGCGGGCGTAATCACCATCCTCAAGCAGTGGCTGCAGGATCTGCTGCCGCGCATCCTCGGCACCAGCGGCAACTTCGAAGTGATCGTGTTCGGCCTGATGATGGTGCTCGTGCTGCAACGCGCCCGCGACGGCCTGTGGCCCATCCTCACCCGCTTCGTGCCGGTGAAGGCGAAGCAGAAGACCATCGACCCGAGTGCGGTCGCCCTGCCACGGCGCACCCTGCCCAAGGTGGGCGAGCGCATCCTCGAAGCCAAGGCGGTGACGCGAAAGTTTGGCGGGCTGGTGGCCAACAACAACATGAGCCTGGAGGTGCGCGCCGGCGAGATCCTCGCGCTCATCGGCCCCAACGGCGCGGGCAAGAGCACGATGTTCAACCAGATCTCGGGCGTCGATACGCCGACCTCGGGCGAGGTGCTGTTCATGGGCAAGCCGGTGGCCGGCCACAACTCGCGCGAGATCGCGCAGATGGGCATGAGCCGCACCTTCCAGCATGTGAAGCTGCTGCCGACCATGACCGTGCTCGAGAACGTCGCCATCGGCGCGCACCTGCGCGGCGACAAGGGCGTGATCAGCTCGGCCTGGCGCATGGACCGCGAGGAAGAAGCCCGCCTGCTGGCCGAAGCCGCGCGTCAGATCGAACGTGTGGGCCTTGCGGACCACATGTTCGACGAAGCCGGCAGCCTCGCGCTCGGTCAGCAACGCATCATGGAGATCGCCCGCGCGCTGTGCTCCGACCCCTGCCTGCTGCTGCTCGACGAACCGGCAGCCGGCCTGCGCTTCAAGGAGAAGCAGGCGCTCGGCGAGCTGCTGAAGAAACTCAAGGCCGAAGGCATGGCCACGCTGCTGGTCGAACACGACATGGACTTCGTCATGGGCCTGGTCGACCGGGTGGTGGTGATGGAGTTTGGCGAGAAGATCGCCGAAGGCCTGCCCGAAGACGTGCAGAAAGACCCCGCGGTGCTGGAAGCCTATCTGGGTGGGGTGGAGTGATGGAAACCAACATGGCAAACACACCGAACGACGCGGCAAGCGCCGCGAACACCCCGAAGAACAAGGTGCTCGAGATCCAGGACCTGTGCGTGTCCTACGGCAAGGTCGAGGCGCTCTCCAACGCCAACCTGGTGGTGGGCGAAGGCCAGATCGTGACCGTGATCGGCCCCAACGGCGCGGGCAAGACCACGATGCTGTCGGCCATCATGGGCGTGCTCGGCTCCAGGGGGCAGGTGCAGTTCGACGGCAGCATCGAGTCGGTGCCCGAGGTCGAGCGCATGGTCGCGCGCGGCATGAACCTGGTGCCCGAGAAGCGCGAGCTCTTCGGCGAGATGACGGTGGAAGACAACCTCACGCTGGGCGCCTTCCAGCGCTACCGCATGGGGCACCGCGATCAGGCGAAGACGATGGAAGAGGTCTACACCCTGTTCCCGCGCCTGAAAGAGCGTCGCAGCCAGCTCGCCGGCACCCTGTCGGGCGGCGAGCGCCAGATGCTGGCGGTGGGCCGCGCGCTGATGGCCAAGCCCAAGCTGCTGATGCTCGACGAACCCAGCCTGGGGCTCGCGCCGCTGATCGTGCGCGAAATCTTCCGCATCATCGCCGAGCTGCGCAAGCGCGGGGTGTCGATCCTGCTGGTGGAGCAGAACGCACGCGCCGCGCTGCAGGTGGCCGACTACGCCTACGTGCTCGAGACCGGCGCGATCGCCATGGAGGGGCCGGCCGTGCAGCTGCGCGACGACCCGCGTGTGATCGAGGCCTACCTCGGACTCGGCGGCAAGCATCAGGCGATGCTGGCCACCTGAAGGGGGAGGGCGGCGCCTGCTGCCCGTCCCGCCGGTGCCCGGCCGAGGCCACGGGCATTTCACCTAACACGTCGTTTGACACGACAGTCGGACAAGGACACAAATCATGGAAGCGCTGCGTATCATCCAGGACGAACATCAGTCGCTGGCGGCCATCCTTCACGCCATCCGTCACATGATCAAGGAGATCGGCGAAGGCACGCTGCAGCCGGACTTCGCCCTGCTGAAGGCCATGGTGCACTATCTCGATGCCTATCCGGAGAAGAAGCACCACCCCAAGGAAGACCAGTACCTTTTCGCCATCCTCAAGAAGCGCACCAGCGAGGGCGCCGAGGCGATGGCGAGGCTCGAACAGGAGCACGCGGTGGGCGACGATCGCATCAAGGCGCTCGAGGCCGCACTGCATCAGTACGCAAGTGGCGCGCGTGACGGCTTCGACGCCTTTACGCAGGCGTTCGAGCGCTTTGCCGAGTTCTATCGCAATCACATGCTGCTCGAAGAACACGTGATCCTGCCGCTGGTGAAGAAGTACTTCACCGCGGACGACTGGGCCGAGGCAGCGGCAGGTTTCCGCGAAAACGCCGATCCGATGGCGGGCACCGGCGATCCGGCCACGCATGAAGACTTTCAGCGCATCTTCTCCAGGCTCGTTGCGGCCGCGCCTGCACCGATCGGCCTCGGCGGCGGCCCCTACAAGGCTGACTGAAGAGCCTGTTCCGGCACGCGCAGGGCAGAACACATTCCACCTTCGTCAGTACTTCGGGGTACCATCTCCGGCTGCTCCGGCGGGCGCCGAATGCCATGAGTGTGGCGAATGTCTCAAAGATGACGCTACATAGTGCTTTCGGGTTGTTACTGACTGCGCCAGCACGTGGGACAGTGCTAGAATCCGCCGGTAGATCCAGTATTTCATTCCGTACACACCAATCAAATCGAGGAAAAGCATGAACAAAGGTGAATTCGTCGAAGCCCTGGCCGACCGTCTGGATGTTTCCCGCGCTCAGGCTGATCGCGCGCTGTCCTCCGTGCTCGACATTGTTGCCGAACAACTCTCCAAGGGCGACAAGATTGCCTTCACCGGCTTTGGTTCGTTCGAAGTGTCCAAGCGCGCTGCACGCACCGGCCGCAATCCGCAGACCGGCGCAGCCATCGAAATCGCCGCTTCCAGCGTGCCGAAGTTCACCGCTGGCGCAACGCTGAAGGCCGCCGTAAACGGCAAGTAATAGCCGCAGGGTTCGCTGATGAGGCGACGACGCACCGTAGTGTGCTCGTCGCCTTTTTTACGTCTTTCGTAAATGAACCTTCGACAGCGGGACAGAAAGTCTTTATAATTCGCCCCGTTGTGCAATGCAGCAGCAGGGCCTTACAAGGTTGAGATGCGGAAATCTTTCCGCCGGACCGGCCCCAGGGACTGTTATCACAGCCCCATCGCCCCCGACCTCCCGCCAGAATCCTCTCGTTCTTCCGATCGATTGGCATCGCGACAACCGGTTGGTGCCGATGCGCGGTCTTCAGGCTTGCCTGATGACCGGCCCACGCCCATCGCGCGCTTGTCGCCCGACGCTCCGGAACTGCCTACCCGCAGTTGCGTGGCGGCGCGATGCCTTGTGGTTCGAATTTTCGGACCCGAATCCGTCTGGCCACAAGCCAGCCAGCAATACAGGAAGAATCATGACATTTCAGAGCCTCGGCCTCGCCGACGAACTCATCAAAGCCGTTGAGCAAACCGGTTACACCATCCCGACCCCGGTGCAGATGCAGGCCATTCCCGCCGCCATCTCCGGTTCGGACCTCCTGGTGTCCAGCCACACCGGTAGCGGCAAGACCGCAGCCTTCACGCTGCCGTCGCTGCACAAGCTCATCGACCGTCGTCCGGCGCCTGGTGCAGGTCCGCGCGTTCTGGTGCTGACGCCCACTCGCGAACTTGCCCAGCAGGTCGAGAAAGCGGTGCAGACCTACGGCAAGGCTCTGCGCTGGCTCAACACCGCCTGCCTCGTCGGTGGCGCGCCCTTCTTTGCCCAGGTCAAGCAGCTGCAGCGTCCGGTTGACGTTGTTGTCGCCACCCCGGGCCGTCTGCTCGATCACCTGAACCGTCGCAAGATCAAGCTCTCCGACGTTGAAGTGCTGATCCTCGACGAAGCCGACCGCATGCTCGACATGGGCTTCGCCGAAGACATCGACGCCATCGTTGCAGCAACCCCGGCCCAGCGCCAGACCCTGCTGTTCTCGGCAACGCTTGATGGCGTGGTCGGTCGCATGGCCGAGCGCATGACGCGCAACCCGCAGCGCATCGAGATCGAAGTCGCCAAGGAAGACCGCGGCCAGATCGAACAGCGCCTGATGTTCGCTGACGACATGGGTCACAAGAGCCGTCTGCTCGAGGCCCTGCTGGGCCACGACGGTCTGCAGCAGGCCGTGGTGTTTACCGCGACCAAGCGCAGCGCCGACGAGCTGTCGCTGAGCCTGCAGGAAAAGGGCTTCTCGGCCGCAGCGCTGCATGGCGACATGCACCAGACCCAGCGTAACCGTACCCTCGACCGTCTGCGCCAGGGCCGCATCGGCGTGCTGGTCGCAACCGACGTTGCCGCGCGCGGTATCGACGTTGCCGGCATCAGCCACGTGATCAACTTCGATCCCCCGCGTCAGGCAGAAGACTATGTGCACCGTATCGGCCGTACCGGTCGTGCCGGTCGTGACGGTATCGCGATCACCCTGTCGGGCCCGCGTGAAACCGGCCTGATCCGTGCGATCGAGCGCTTCACCGGTGACCGTCTTGAAGTGCACACCATTCCCGGCATGGAGCCGTCGCCGCGCAAGCCTTCGGGCCCGCGTCCGGCAGGTGCAGGCAATGGTCGTCGCTTCGGTAATGGCGGTGGCTACGGCCGTCCGGCAGCCGGCAACGGCGAACGCCGTGGCTCGGGTGGTGGCGGCGGTTTTGGTGGTCGCGACGGTCATCCGTCGAGCCGCAGCGAGCGCAGCCATGGCGATCGCCGTGACCGCACTTCGCGCGGCTAAGCCTTAAAGGCTGCAGCAGACGTAAAAAATCCCGCTTCGGCGGGATTTTTTTTGCCTGGTAAGGCGCGGTGCATCGTGAGCCGGGGCGCGGGGCAGGTCGCCCTGCGCCGGTGCGGCGGGCGACGGTCGCGTCAGCCCTTGGCTGCGCGTGCAGCTTCGACTTCTTCCGGGCGGATGTTGGCGGCGAGCTTGTCGAGCACGCCGTTGACGAAGCGATGGCCGTCGGTGCCGCCAAAGCCCTTGGCCAGTTCGATGGCTTCGTTGATTACCACGCGGTAGGGCGTTTCGAGGTTGTGCCGCAGTTCGTGTGCGCCCATCAGCAGGATGGCGTGCTCGATCGGCGACAGCTCATTCACCGGGCGGTGGATCAGCTTGGCGAACGAAGCCTGCAGCGACTCGACGTTCTCGAGGGTGCCGTGCAGCAGGCTGACGAAGAGTTCGCGGTCGACCTTGTCGAGATTCTCGGTGTCGGCCTCGAGGTGCTTCTGCACCGAGGTCATCGAGTTTCCCGACAGCAGCCACTGGTACACGCCTTGCAGTGCAAGCTCGCGTGCGCGACGACGGGCCATCTTGCTCATGGCAGTACCTTCAGCAGATTGGCCATCTCGACCGCCGCACGGGCGCAGTCGCTGCCCTTTTCGTGCGTACGGGCGATGGCCTGGTCGTCGTCCTCGGTGGTGAGCACGCCGTTGGCGATCGGGATGCCGGCGTCGAGGCCGACACGGGTGATGGCGGCGCCCATTTCGTTCGAAACCAGTTCGAAGTGGTAGGTTTCACCACGGATCACCGCGCCGAGCGCGATCAGGGCGTCGAACTTGCCGCTGCTGGCGAGTTTCTGCAGCACCAGCGGAATTTCGAGTGCGCCGGGAACGGTGGCGATCCGGATCAGATCGGGTGCGACGCCAAGCTCGAGCAGCTCTGCGGTACAGGCCGACAGCAGGCCTTCGCAAACGTCCTGATTGAAACGGCTCATGACGACTGCGATACGCAGGCCCTTGCCGTTCAGGTCGCTTTCGTACTCATGGATGTTTTCGTAACGTGGCATGGTTTCGATTCAATATTAGGTTGGTTTGTGGGCGGTGCCACGCATGGCACCCCGCGCAGGTGAAGGGTCGGGGCGCAGCTGCGCTGACCGCTTCGCTTGCGCTCAGTCCTGGTCGACGAAACCCGTGATCTCGAGGCCGAAGCCGGTCATGCTCGGAATCTTGCGCGGGTTCGATAGCAGCCGCATCTTGCCGACATTGAGCGCACGCAGAATCTGCGCGCCCACGCCGAACAGGCGGGCATCCCATTTCACCGGACGGTCCGCGGTACCGGTCAGGCCCGCCAGCAGTTCGCGACCGGACTGGGGGCGGTAAAGCAGCACGATCACGCCGGCGTCGGCCGCAGCAAGCCGTGCCAGCGAGTGATTGACCGGGAAGCTGTGACGATTGCTTTCGGGGTCGAGAAAGTCCACGACCGAGATCGGCTCGTGCACCCGCACCAGGGTCTCGTTCTCGGGGCGGATGTCACCGCGCGACAGGGCGAAATGCACGTCGCCGGAGGTCTTGTCCTCGAATGCGGAGAGCAGGAAGGTGCCGTGCGCGGTCTCAACTTCCTTCTCGGTGACTTTTTCCACCAGGTGCTCGTTCGCTGCGCGGTACTCGATCAGGTCGCGGATGGCGCCGATCTTGAGACCGTGCTCCTTGGCGAACTCGATCAGGTCCGGCAGGCGGGCCATGGTGCCGTCGTCCTTGAGGATCTCGCAGATCACCGATGCGGGTTCGACGCCCGCGAGGTGGGCGAGGTCGCAGCCGGCTTCGGTGTGGCCGGCACGGATCAGCACGCCACCCTTCTGGGCGGTGAGCGGGAAGATGTGGCCCGGCATCACGATATCGTCCGGCGTGGCATGGCGGGCCACGGCGACCTGCACGGTGCGGGCGCGGTCATGTGCCGAAATGCCGGTGGTGACGCCGGTGGCGGCTTCGATCGAGGTGGTGAAGGCAGTGCCGTGCGGGGTGCGGTTGTCGCGCACCATCTGCTGCAGGCCGAGCTGGCGGCAGCGCTCTTCGGTGAGGGTGAGGCAGATCAGGCCACGACCGAAACGGGCCATGAAGTTGATGGCCTCGGGGGTGACGAATTCGGCTGCCATCACGAGGTCACCCTCGTTCTCGCGGTCCTCTTCGTCGACCAGGATCACCATCTTGCCGGCCTTGATCTCGGCGATGATGTCGGAAATCGGAGCGAGTGCGCTCATGTTGGGGTCCTTTCCAGTGTCAGGCTTGTTGCGCCTGCTCTTCTTCGGTGCGCCAGGCGAGCATGCGCTCGACGTAGCGGGCAATGAGGTCGATTTCCAGATTGACCCGGCTTCCGGCCTTCAGGTGCTTGAGGTTGGTCACCTCGACCGTGTGCGGAATCAGGTTGATCGAGAAATCACGATGTTCGACCCGGTTGACGGTCAGGCTGACGCCATTGACCGTGATCGAGCCCTTTTTGGCGATGTAGCCGGCAATCGCAGCCGGCGCGCGGATCACGAGCTCGTGGCTTTCGCCGACCGGCTCGAACTTCACCACTTCGCCCACGCCATCGACGTGGCCGGTTACCAGGTGACCGCCAAGACGGTCGGCCATGCGCAGCGCCTTCTCCAGGTTCACCTCGCCACCGGGCTGATCCAGCCCCACGGTGCAGTTCAGCGTCTCGCGCGAAACGTCGAACTTCACCTTGGCGCCATCGCGCGCGATCACGGTGAGGCACACGCCACTGTTGGCGATGCTGTCACCGACAATCACGTCTTCAAGGTCGAGTCCGCGGGTGTCTACGGTCAGCCGCACGCCGTCAGCGAGGGCTTCGATGTGTTCAATGCGGCCGACTGCCGCGACGATGCCTGAGAACATGAAGGGACTGAAGGAAAAGGGGAAAAGCGGGATTGTAGGCGAAACCGGCGGCTTCGGCGCGATTCGGACTGCCCTTTGCCTCCCGGGAGCTGCCCGTCAAGGCCTTCCGGCAGCGGAATGCCGGGCGTTCACCCGCCCCCGTTCGCGCCTGCAGAAACGGCTTGTGCAGGGGCATCAGCGGGCGCGATCGAGCACTTCGGCAAACGCCTGTGCCGGCATGAAACCGACCACGCGCAGACCATCACGCTCCTTGCCTGCGGGATCGAAAAAGATGATGCCGGGAGGGCCGAACAGGCCGAAGCGCTTGAGCAGCGCCTTGTGTTCGTCGTTGTTGTCGGTGACGTCGGCCTTGAGCAGCAGCATCTGGCTCATGCGTCCGGCCACCTGCGGGTCGGAGAAGGTGTAGCGCTCCATCTCCTTGCACGAGACGCACCAGTCGGCGTAGAAGTCGAGCATCACCGGACGGTCTGTGGCGGCAAGGCGGGCGTCGAGTTCGGCAATCGACCCGACCTTCTCGAAGGCCGGTGCGGGGTTGGTGGCGGCGGCTTCGGCGCGGAGGACGGCCAGTGGCTGCAGCGGATCGCGCGAACCGGCCATGGCGCCCACCAGCATGGCAGCGCCACCGATCAGCAGCATCACGCCCACACCCTTCCAGAAACGCTGCCAGCCCTTGGCGCCGGGCGGCAGGGGGTCGATGGCGTGCAGGAAAATGCCCGAGAACAGCAGAAGTGCGGCCCACGCAAGCATGCTGGCCAGTGCGGGCAGTACCGGCATCAGCATCCACACCGCAACCGCCAGCAGGAGTACGCCGAAGGCCTTCTTGACGCCTTCCATCCACGGCCCCGTCCTGGGCAGGACCGAACGTGCAGCGAGTCCGACGGCGAGCAGCGGCATGCCCATGCCGAGCGCCATGACGAACAGCGCAAAGCCGCCGAGCACCGCGTCGCCCGTCTGTGCGATGTAGAGCAGGGCTCCGGCCAGCGGCGCGGCGACGCAGGGGCCGACGATCAGTGCCGAGAGCACGCCCATCACCGCCACGCCACCGAGGTGGCCGCCCTTGTTGTGACTGGCGGTATCGGCCAGTTTGCTCTGCAGCGAAGACGGCAGCTGCAGTTCGTAGAAGCCGAACATCGACAGCGACAGCGCCACGAACACCAGCGCAAAGCTCGACAGCACCCAGACGTTCTGCAGTGCGGCCGACAGCAATGTGCCGGTAAGGCCGGCGGCCACGCCGGCGGCGGCATAGGTGACCGCCATGCCCAGCACGTAGGCGAGCGACAGCATGAAGGCGCGGCCGCGCGAGATGTGATGACCGTGACCGACGATGATGCCCGACAGGATGGGGATCATCGGGAAGGTGCACGGGGTGAAGGCCAGCAGCAGTCCGAAGCCGAAGAAGCTCGCCAGCACCAGCGGGATGCTTGCATTCCTGAGCAGGCCGGCGATGCGGCCGCTCTCGTCGCCGCTGACCGCAGATGCTGCGCCGGATGCTGTTGTGGCCGGTGTCGACGCCGCATTCGGCGCCTGGTCGAGCGCACGCTGCAGCAGGCTGTTGCCAGCCGGTGCGGCGCTCGTGGTGAGGTCGATGTCGGCCGATTGCGGTGTGGGCGGATAGCAGATGCCGCCGTCCCAGCAGCCTTGACTGCTCACATGGAGAACGAAGCGCTTGACGTCGGCAGGTGCGGTGACCGGTAGCAGGATGCGCAGCTCACCACGATAGGTTTCGACTTCGCCGAAAAATTCGTCCTGCTTGATCTTGCCGGGCGGGCGGTCGGGTTCGCCCAGCACCACGCTCGCGGGTTCGGCGTCGAAACGGAACTTGCTGCCGTACAGGTAATAGTCGGGCGCCACGTCGAACACGACCTCGACCGTTTGCGGGTCGAGCGCGCGGGCCGTCATCGCAAAGGCCTTTTCCGGCTCGATGGGGTCGGCCGCCTGGCCGGGCAGGGAAAACAGGCTCGCCAGCAGGGCGAGCAGGATCAGCAGACGTTGCATCGTGTTCTTTTCGTGTCAGGGGGCAGGTGCGTCGGGCGCGGTTTCGTTCTCGATCCAGCCGAGGTAGGCGGCGAGGCCAAGCTCGATAGGGACTGCAACAATCTCGGGAAGTTCGTAAGGGTGCGCTTCGATGATTGCCGCCTCGAGTTCGGCGTAGCGCGTGGCCGTGGTCTTGATCAGCATCGGCACCTCGGTGCTGCGCTCGGTTTTGCCCTGCCAGCGATACACCGATGTGCATGGGGCGAGGATGTTGACGCAGGCGGCCAGGCGCCGGGCGACCAGGTGCCCGGCGAGCGCATCGGCCGCAGGCTGGTCGGGCAGGTTGGTGAGGACGATCAGGTTCGGAGTCATGTCGGGGATCGTGCGGGAGCGTGAGCGCCATTATCGCGGAGTCGCGACGATCGCGGCTTGCCTTCAGTCAATTCGGCCGCGATCACGTCCCGTCGCTGCGCGGGTCACGGCAAGGGTGGAATGCGGCCCACGAGTTCGAGTTCGTCGCCAGCGATGCGCATGACGATGAGCTCGCCCGAAGCTGGATAGACCCCGCTCAGCGCCGTGATGTTCACCTGATGCGTGACCAGGATCAGTGGTCCCGCTGCGGTGTCCGCGTCCCGCACCAGGGCGCGCACGGCGGCACTGCGCTCCGCGGCCTGGTCGCGTTCGTTGAAGAAGGAGTCCAGCGCCGGCGTCGGAATGACCGGGCCGAGGCCGAGCAGGCGCGCGGTGTCGAGGCAGCGGCACCAGCGACTCGAGAGGATGGTGGCGCGGGTGATGCCCTGTGCGCGCAAGCGTTCGCCGGTAGTGGCTGCCTGGGCGCGCCCCGCGGGGGAGAGGTTGCGCTGGGTGCTGCAGTCCCCGAGCACGAAGCCCGTCGGATCTCCAATGCCGGGGGCGGGAGCATGGCGCATCAGCGCCACATGTCCGTCCGCACGGAGGGCCGCCCAGAGGGATTCGTCATCGGCGATCGCCCCTGTGCTGAACAGCAACAACAGGCAGGTCATCAGGCTTCTCATGCCGGTCTCCATTCTTGCGTTTCACGACAGGTGCTGTGCGGGTACGCGGCAATGCCGGCTTGCGTCCGGCGCGCGCCGGGTTTGCGCCTGATCAAGCCTGCACCGTTAGGCCCTAGGTAGAATCCCCGAGCGCGCACCCGTGCGCGTAGAGCTATGCTGAGGGCCGCAGCATGATTTTCGAATGCTATGTCTAAAGGTATAGATTTCGATGGCATGTTCAGGGCTGTTGATTGTCAGGAGAATGTTGATGCTTCATACGAATGCCAGGCCGTTTCTGGCCTTGGCCTGCTGCCTGCTTGTGCTCGGCGGACTGCCGCTACCGTCGTTCGGCGCGGCAGATGCGGTTGCGGCAGACAAGCTGGTTGCGCAACTGCAAAGCAGCCCGGCCGATCTGCAGGCGGCGCAGGCCGAGGGCAGAAAGTCCTCGGCATTCTGCGCAAACTGCCACGGCGAGACCGGCATGAGTCGCTATCCCGAAGTCCCCAACCTGGCCGCTCAGCATCCCGACTATCTGCTCAGGCAGATCGATGCCTTTCTGACCGGCAAGCGCAAGAATGAGTTCATGCAGGGGCTGATGAAGGTGCTCAGCGAACGTGACAAGGCAGCCATCGTGCTTTTTTATGCGGCCGCTCCGGTGCAGCCCGCGACTGCGCCCGGCCCCCGTGCCGCGGAGGGTGAGGCCTACTTTGCCAGGCTGTGCGCGCGCTGCCACCGCGACGATGCACGCGGTGGCGACACGTTTCCCCGTCTGGCCGGGCAGCAGCGCGAATATGTCCGCCTCAGTCTGACGCGCTATCTGACGCAGTCGGGAGAACGTTTCTATGCGCCGATGACGGCAGCCGTCACCCAGCTCGGCCGAGACAACATCGACGCCGTCGCCGACTACCTCTCCGGGCTGAAGTAGGAGCGCGTGAGGCAAACCGTCACGGCATGTGCCGCACCTTCGGCCTGTGAAACAAACGCCGAAACCGGCTTGGAACAATGAATCAAGATGCCGCACAAAAACTGACGCAGGACCGGCGGCTACGATTGCTTTTTCTCGCCCTTGCATTCGGACTTGCGTCCCATGGCAGTGGCGTGTCTGCCGCAGTGGCTGATGAGTTCGAGCTCGCCGAGCTGTCACTCGACGACCTGTTGCGAATCGAGGTCGTGGGTGCGACGCGCTACGCGCAGCCGCTGGCCGACACCCCCGCCTCGGTCACCGTCATTGGTGCTGACGAGCTGCGGAACCAGGGCTATCGCAATCCCGGTGAGGCGCTTTCCACCGTGCCCGGCGTGTTTACGTCCAGCGATCAGAACTATACGTACCTCGGTGTCAGGGGCTTCAACCGCTCCGGCGATTACAACTCCCGCGTGCTGCTGGTCACCGACGGCGCCCGGCGCAACGACGCACTTTTCGATCAGGCCCTGATCGGCAATGAGTCTCCGGTCGAGATCGACTGGATCAAGCGCCTTGAGTTCGTGTCCGGCCCGTCCTCGGCGGTCTATGGCGGCAACGCGCTGTTCGGGATCATCAACCTGGTGATGCTCGACGGTGGCGATGTCAATGGCACGCGAGTCAGTGTCGATGCGGGCAGCGGGCAGAGCCGGCGCGTTGGTGTGGTCGCCGGCCAGCGCATGGAGGGCGGGGGCGACTGGTTTCTCGGCTTCGCCGCCTACGGTGCCGAGGGCAAGGACCGCTACTACCAGGAATACGACGGCGGCCCGAGCGACGGCTGGGCGCGTGGCCTCGACGGTGAGCACTACCGCAAGGTCTATGGAAAGTTGAGGCTTGGCAACTGGCGTCTGCTGGGCAGCTTCGCGTCGCGTGACAAGGCGATGCCGGGCGCGCCCTATGGCACGGTGTTCGGCGAACCCGGCAGCGAGATCCTCGACCGCAGTTCGCTGATTGAGCTGTCCCACGATGACACCCTGAGCACCGGGTGGCAGCAGCATTTTTCGGTCTTCAGCGGTGCCTACCTTTACCGGGGGGACTACCGCTATGTGGGCGGGGTTGCCAATCGCGACGAGGCTGTCGCCGACTGGAGCGGACTGAACTACCGGCTGAACGGAACCGCAGGCGAAAATCACCGCTGGATGCTGGGTACCGAAGCGCAGTGGAACACCACCCTGAAACAGCGCAATTTCGATCGAGACCCGTACACAGAGGTCCTGAACACTAACAACCCGTCGAGCACGTTCGGCGTGTTCGTGCAGGACGAATGGCGTTTCGGCCCGCAGTGGCTGCTCAATCTGAGCCTGCGTCACGACAAGCACAGCGACTACGCCGCGATCATTTCGCCCCGGCTTGCGCTGATCTACCAGCCCGACCGGGACCTCACCCTGAGAGCGGCCTACATGCATTCGTATCGGCCGCCCAATGCCTACGAACGCTACTACGCCGACGGGGTGTTGCAGAAGGCGAATACCGATCTCGATCCGGAGCGGATCCGCAGCGTCGAGCTCGCGGCCGATGTTCGTCTCGGTCGCAGCGGCCGGGCTGGCGTCAGCATTTACCGCAACGACATTTACGACATGATTGCCGAGCAACTCGACGCGAACGACGGCATGTGGGCCTATGCCAATCTGCCGCGAGTGCGGGTGCATGGCGTCGAAGTCGATGCCGAACACAGCTGGTCGGGCGGGTATGTGCTCCGCGGCAGCGTTGCATGGCAGCGTTCGCGCCTGAACGAGGGCGGCAGCCTGAAAAACTCGCCGGCCCTGCTCGGGAAGCTGGTGTTCTCGATGCCGCTGGATCTGCGCTGGAAGCTGTCCGGCCAGTGGCTGGGCATGACGTCCCGCCAGTCGAAAGCGGATCGGGTTCCCGCTCACGGCGTGCTCAACGTCGTGCTGTCGTCGGCCCCGTTTGGCGGGTGGGGCGAGTGGAGCGTCGGCATCTACAACCTCACGGATCAGCGCTACGCCGACCCGGTTTCGTCTGCCTTCGTGCAGGACAGCATCGACCAGGACCGGCGGCGGATTCGCGTGCGCTGGCAGGTGGCGCTGTGAGCCTGTCTGCGATGCGTTTTCTCGTTCTGGTCTGCGCCGCCGTGCTCGCGTTCGCGGTTGCGCTGCCCGGCCATGCGATGGCTCAGCATCGGGCGCCCGAGCCCGACCTCAAGGCGGCCATCCTGATCAACATGCTGCTGTTCATCGACTGGCCTGCGTCCGATGCGCAGTCGGGCAAAGCCCTGTCGGTGTGCTACTTCAGGGACAGTCCAGTTGCGGACGCGCTGGTCGCGCTCGATGGCAGGATGATCCGCAACAGGCTGCTCAGCGTGAAGCAGGTCGATGCCAGTGCGCTCGGGCGTTGTCATGCAGCCTATCTTGCGCCGGGCGACGATGTGCTGCTGGGCCGCATGCGCGGCGACCTGCTGCCCGGCGGCGTGCTGCTTGCCGGTGACACGCCGGGCTATCTTGACCGTGGGGTCATGATCAACCTTGAGCTGGCCGCGGGGAAGGTCGCCTTCGATGTCGACCTGCCGGCGCTGCGCCGCTCCGGGCTGAGCCTGAGCTCGAAGGCGCTGCGTCTTGCGCGTTCGGTGAGGGAGTAGGCATGGCCTTCACACACCGCATTCCACGCGCTCATCGCCTGAGTTTCCTGTCGACCGGCCTGGCACTGCTCATTGCCTTCGTCCTGCTGATCGTTCATCAGTATTTCGTCGGTCGCCAGGTCCTGCTTGAAGACCTCGCGACCGAAGCGGCGATCATTGCCGAGAACAGCAACGCTGCGGTGGTGTTCAATGATGCCGGCGCAGCGGGTGAGATCATTGCGGCCATCCGCCTGACGCCGCGCATCCTGTCGGGCGCGCTGTACCGTGCCGACAACAGTTTTCTGGCCTCGTGGCCGGAGAATGATCCGGCGTTTCCGCCCTCGCTGGAGCCGGACATCGACGGCGACTGGCTTGGCGCGAATGCGTTGCCGAGCAAAACCACGCTGGGGCTGATGGGTGGGGTGATGCGCGAAGCGGTTCGGGTGGAGGATGGCACCGTCGGCACCCTGGTCCTGAATGTGGATTTCAGCTCCCTGTACTGGCGCCTGCTCGAATATGCGGGCGGTGTGCTCGGGATTGCATCGGTGGCGCTGAGCCTCGCCTATCGTCTCACCAGCAGGTTGCGCAAGCAGGTGTCCAGCACTGAACGACGCCTGGAGCGCCTCGCCCTGTACGACCATGTTACCAGCCTGCCCAACCGGCGCCTGTTCGAACAGGAGCTGCGCAAGGCTGTTGGCCGTGTCGGGCGCGACGCGAATTCGGCTGCGCTGCTTTTCCTGGATGTCGACGACTTCAAGAAGGTCAACGACTCGTTCGGCCACGAGGTCGGTGATCAGGTGCTGTGCATGATCGGGCAGCGCCTGTTGCACACCGTGCGCAACGGCGATGTCGTTGCGCGCATTGGCGGGGACGAGTTTGCCGTGGTGCTGTTCGATATCGGTGGCCCGGACAATGCGGCAATGGTGGCCCGTAACCTGATTGCGGCGATCGGCAAGCCGTTCTCGACCGAGCCCACGCCGACCCATATCGGGCTCAGTGTGGGCATCGCCATGATGCCGGTCGATGGCGACGATCCGGCTGCCTTGCTGCGCCATGCCGACATGGCGATGTATGTCGCCAAGGCGCAGGGCAAGAACCGCTTCCAGTTCTTCTCTGAATCGATCGACGGCAAGGTGCGCCAGGACCTCAGGCTCGAGTCCGCCTTGCGCCAGGCACTGGAGAACAACGGCACAGGTCTCTGGGTGGCCTATCAGCCCAAGCTGTGCGCGAAAACGCGAGAGGTGGTCGGAGTGGAAGCGCTGGCGCGCTGGCGCACGCCGGATGGTCAGGCGGTTTCACCGGGCGAGTTCATTCCGGTGGCGGAGCGCACGGGCCTGATCTCCGCGCTCGGCGACTGCATGCTGGAACGGATCTGCACGGATCTCGGCGTTCTGCGAGCTGCCGGTTTCGAGCTGCCCACGGTCGCGGTCAACGTGTCCTCGCACCAGCTGCTTCAGGGTGCGGCCCTGGTTGAGCGCTTCTGCGACACGATTGCCGTCCACGGCGAAGCCGTGTGCAGGTTCGAGTTCGAGCTCACCGAAAGTGCGCTGACCGATGCGCGTGGTGCCACGGTGCTCGGGGCGTTTCGCCTTGCCGGCTTCAAGCTGTCCATCGACGACTTTGGCACCGGCTACTCGTCGCTGGGTTATCTGAAGCGTTTCGATGTGAGTACGCTGAAGATCGATCAGGGCTTCGTGCGTGACCTGCCGGCGGACCAGGAGGATGCGGCGATCGTCATCGCCGTCATCCAGATGGCGCATGCACTGGGCATTAACGTGGTGGCCGAGGGTGTCGAAACCGAGGCTCAGGCAGACTTCCTGCGTGCCAACGGATGCGACGTGTTGCAGGGCTATCTGCTAGGCGTACCGTTGCCGGTCAGCGAACTTGCCAACTATCTGCGCAAGCACCGGACGCTTGCAAAGAGCGTGCATGCCGGGCATCCGGTCTGATCGTCGCTGCGCAAAATCGCATGGAAGGGAGGTGGAGGTGTCGGCTATGATGCGTCCGATCATGTTTATAGCTAAAGCATTATCGCCTCGTGCAATGAAGGGAGCGGGGAGCCAATGAGAGTTCTGGCTTCGCTCAAGTACGTGCTGTCTCCGCGTGTCGTCATCGGCTGGGTGGTGCTGCTTGTCGCCCTGTTCATCTACTGGGCTTCGCTGCTGCAATCGAATGAGCAGCAACTTCTCGATGCCGAGCGTCAGGCCCGCCTTCGCGCCGGCCAGACGGCACAGGCGCTGGCCGCACAGGTCGAGTCGATGGTGCTCGATATCGACCATATTGCCCGCAACATGGCGTCGGCGTGGATTTCGGGTGACGATGAGCGCTTGCGCCAAGCCGTTGCCGAGGCGAGCGACGCGCTTCCTGAAGGGGCGCTGGTTCAGGCCAGCGTCGCCGACGGCGAGGGCCACATGGTGTTCTCTAATCTCGGCCTGCCCGCTCAAGGTGAATCCCGGGTGTCCATCGCCGACCGCGCCCATTTCAAGGCGCACGGGTCCGGCATTGTGCCTGCGCTCTACATCAGTCACCCGGTCTTCGGTCGTGTGTCGCAGCGCTGGTCGGTGCAGTTCTCCCGGCCGGTCCTGACGCATGGCGTGTTTGCGGGCGTCGTCGTGATCTCGATCTCGCCGGAGTATCTCGCCCAGTCTTTCCGTCAGATCTTCCCTGATCCGTCCGACGTCGTGATGCTGCTGCGCGAAGACGGCGCATATCTGACGCGTTCGCAGATGCTGGAGGAGGTGCTGGGCAAGCGCGTTCCTGACGCACGGCCCTTCATCGATGGTCTCGGAGCGCCACACGGCAGCTACGATGCCGTGGCCGCCGTCGATGGTGTGGAGCGCTTCTACGCCTGGCAGCGCGTGGCAGCTTACCCGGTGGTCGTCAGCCTGGGGCTGGACAAAGGCGTGGCGATGGGTGGGATCGCGGAAGCCGTCGATGCGGCGGTCCTGCACAACCTGTTCGGTTCGGCGCTGCTCGTGCTGGCCGCGGCCTGGATTACCTGGCTGTTTGCGCAGAAGCGCCGCGACTTTGCACATCTGAACGAAAGCCGGGAGCGCTTTGAACTCGCTCTGCGCGGGGGAGACCTCGGATCGTGGGACTGGGATCTTTCGAGCGGCAGGATTCAGGGCAATGCGCGCTGGGCGCAGATGCTGGGTTATGACGCGGACGAGGCCGAGCATGACCTCAAGTCTCTGTCCAGGCTCGCGCACCCGGACGACTGGGACGCCGTGAAGTCTGCGCTCGATGCGCACTTCCGGGGCGAACGCGACCATTACGAAGCCGATTACCGGGCACGTCACCGCGACGGTCACTGGGTCTGGGTGCACAGCCGTGGCGAGATCATGACCCGCGACAGGAACGGCGACCCAGTGCGGATGGTTGGCACGCATCTGAATATTACGGAGCGCAAGCTGGCCGAAGCGCGCGAGCTCGATCTGCGGGTGCGGCTGTCCAAGCTGGTCGCGCAGGTGCCGGGGATGGTGTATCAGTATCTCGAACGCACCGACGGCACGTCCTGCTTTCCTTACGTCAGCCCCGGGGTTATCGACATCTATGGCATTTCGCCGGCCGAGGTCGAGGTTTCGGCAGAAAAGGTCTTTGCCGTCATTCATCCGGACGATCTGCTGCGGGTCAAGGCCTCGATTCGCGACTCGGCCCGTCAGCTCTCCATCTGGCGCTGCGAGTATCGCGTATGTACCGAAGACGGCAAGGTGCGCTGGCTGCTCGGGCATTCCAACCCGGAGCGTACGCCCGAGGGCCATACGCTGTGGCATGGCTACATTCAGGACGTGACCGAGGCCCATGCAGCGGCCGACGCCCTGCGCCACAGCGAAGCGCGTCTGCGTCTGACCGTGGCCGCGGTTCAGGACGGCTTGTGGGAATGGAATCTTGAGAGTGGCGAAGCTCAATGGGATGCGCGCTGCTACAGCATGGTGGGATATGCAGAGGGCGCCATCGAGCCCACCTACGACGCGTTCATGGCGCTCGTTCATCCCAGGGATCGGGCGCGCATCAAGTCGAGCCTGGCCAATCAGATCCGCTTCAGGCCGGATGAGGTCGCCACCGAAGAGTTCCGGGTAAAGAAGGGATCGGGCGACTGGCTGTGGATCGAATGGCGGGGAAGCGTCGTCGAGCGTGAACACGGTGTCCCGAAGAAGATGATCGGCACGATTACCGATGTCACCCAGAGGGTGGCCGCCAACCAGTTCCGGCGTGCGCTGCTGGATCAGAACGCAGCCGCGATCGTGGTGTCCTCCCCTGACCGGTATGTGCTGTATGCCAATGAGCGCGCGCACCAGATCTTTGCGCCGCCGGGGGAGATGCTGCAGGGGGTGGAGTTGCGCACCCTGCATGTCGACGATGCGTCGTGGCAGGCCATGGGCGAGTACGTCGAAGGGCTGCGCGCAAGCGGGTTCGCGCGCTTCGAGTATCCGCTGCGCGACGCCGACGGCAAGGCGCGCTGGTTCGACATGCACGGCACGCTGCTCGATCAGGAGCAGCCTGACAGCGAGATGCTGTGGACCCTGGTGGATATCACCGAACGCAAGGCCGCAGAAGCGGCGCTCATCACCGAGCGCACACGTCTGACCGCACTGCTCGAGCGCTTTCCCGGTGGCGTGCTGCTGGAAGACTCGGCCGACCGGATCGTGATGGTCAACCAGGGCCTGTGCGAGCTGCTGTCGATTCCCTTGCCGTCGTCTTCGCTGGTGGGCATGACGCGACAGTCGCTGGGCGAGCGCTTTCCCGATCTCGACCTGAGATGGCTGCAGCTCGAAGAGGGGACACACGTCGGGCTGGCGCACACGATCGAAGTCGACGCGGCGGGCAATCAGTCGTTTGAAGTCGATTGGGTGACGATCATGCATGGTGACGAGCGCCTCGGCCATGTATGGCTGGTGCGCGACATTACCGGGCGCAAGCTCTACGAAAGAAAGCTCGCCACCCTGGCGGCCACGGACCCGCTGACCACGCTGCCCAACCGGCGCAGCTTCATGGCCGAGCTCGAACGCACGGTGGCCGAACAGCAGGGCGTGGACGACCGCCCGGGCGCCCTGTTGATGCTCGACATCGACCACTTCAAGCGGGTCAATGATACGTACGGTCATCCGGTAGGCGACCGCGTGCTCAAGCACCTGGCAGACGTGATCACCAAGGTGTTGCGGCGAGAGGATGTCGCCGGGCGTCTGGGGGGCGAGGAGTTTGCCGTCCTGTTGCGCGGCACGACGAACGAGACGTCCTTCGGCCTGGCCGAACGTTTGCGGCGGGCGGTATGCAATGCGCCGCTCGATTGCGACGGTGGCCTGATCCAGATTACGATCAGTATTGGCCTGGCCGTGTTCGATGGTGCTCCGGCAGAGAGCATGCTCTCGCGTGCCGACCAGGCCCTTTACGAGGCCAAGGAAGGCGGGCGTAACCGGGTGTGCATGTGGTCGGGCGTCTATTGAGCGCCGGGTAAGGCAGGAATTTCCTGCCCTTCATTCCACCGCCACGCCTGAACGGTTAGGCTTCGGCCGGTCGCCCCCAACGCCCCCTGTCTTTCATGGATCACCGCACTGTTCTCCGCATCGCCCTGCCGGTGATGCTCTCCAACGCGTCTACGCCGCTGATCGGCGTTGTCGATACGGCCATCGTCGGGCGCATTCCCGATCCCGCCTATATCGCAGCAGTGGCGCTGGGCGCACTGGTGTTCACCTTCGTGTTCTGGGGCTTCGGCTTCCTGCGCATGGGCACCACGGGCCTGACTGCGCAGGCGCTAGGCAGCGGCGATACCGAAGAGCTGGTGGCCGGGCTGGGGCGGGCCTTGCTGATCGCTGCGGTGGTCGGTGCGGCGCTGGTCGGCCTGCAGTGGCCGATTCGGGAGATCGCCTTTGCGCTGCTCGAAGCCAGCGACAGGACCGAGGGCCTCGCGCGCAGCTATTTCGATATCCGCATCTGGGCCGCACCTGCCACCCTGGCCAACTATGCGCTGCTGGGCTGGTTCATCGGGCTGGGCCGCACCGACATCGGTCTGGTGCTGCAGCTGGTGCTGAACCTCGTCAATATCGCGCTCGACGCCTTCTTCGTGCTCGGGCTGGGGCTCGACGTGCGCGGTGTGGCGCTCGGCACCCTGTTTGCCGAATACTTCGCCGCCCTGGTCGGGCTGGCGATCGCCGTGCGCTACATGCGCCGTCACGGCGCGCAGCTGCGTTTTGGCAATCTGCTGGTGACCGACCGGCTGAAGCGCACGCTGGCGGTGAACCGCGACATCATGATCCGCTCGCTGGCGCTGATCTTCGTCTTTGTCTGGTTCATGGCCCAGGGCGCACGCTATGGCGACGTCACGCTGGCTGCCAATGCGGTGCTGATGCAGTTCGTATCGATCAGCGCCTATTTTCTCGACGGGCTCGCCTTTGCTGCAGAGGCGCTGGTGGGGCGTGCGCTGGGTGCGCGCGACCGTGCCGGCTTCCGCGCGGCGGTCCACGTCAGCACCCTGTGGGCGGTGCTGGTCGCCCTGCTGGTCAGCAGCGTCTACTTCATTGCAGGGCCCTGGGTGGTGGATGCACTCACCACCGACCCGGAAACCCGTGCGGCGGCCCGCATCTATCTCCCGTGGGCGGCCCTGGCGCCGCTTGCCGGCGTACTGGCCTTCCAGCTCGACGGCATCTTCATCGGTGCCACGCGCAGCGTCGAGATGCGCAACGCCATGCTGTTCTCGACCGCGGTCTTCGTGCTGGCCTGGTGGCTGTTGCAGCCCTGGGGCAATCACGGCCTGTGGGCTGCGCTCTATGTGAACTACGTGGCGCGCACCTTCTCGCTCGGCTGGTATTACCCGGCGCTGGCGCGGCTCGACTGAGGCGCGCGGGCAGGGCCCGCAGCCGTGGTGTTCGGGTGTGGCCTGCTGCAGGCGATAGAATGAGGCCATGACACATGCCGCTCCTGCCTTTTCGCTCGACCATGCCGGCCTGCTCGGCACCCTTGCCGCCCACGACAGGCTGCTCATCATCCAGGACCTAGACGGTGTCTGCATGGGCCTGGTTCGCGACCCGCTGACCCGCAGCATCGAGTCCCGCTACGTCGAAGCGGCGCGCAGGCTCGCGGGGCAGTTCTATGTGCTCACCAATGGCGAACACGTCGGCCGCCGCGGCGTGAATGACATCGTCGACAAGGCACTCGATGCACCTGCCGGTGCGCAGGATCACGGCCTCTACCTGCCTGGACTGGCCGCCGGTGGCGTGCAGTTTCAGGACCGTTACGGCGCGGTGTCGCACCCCGGCGTGAGTGACGATGAGCTGGCCTTCCTGCAGGCCGTGCCCGCGCGGGCGGAGCGCTTTCTGCGCGAACTGCTGGCGACGGCGCCGTACGGGCTCGATGCGGGCGAGATTGACGACGCAGTGGCGTCGACCGTGCTCGACAACATCGCGTCGCCCACCATCAACATCAACCAGCTCTACCACCGCTTCGGCGCACAGCCCGCGCGCTACCGCCAGCTGCAGCAGGCAGTGGAAGCGTTCATGGACGGGTTGCAAAGCGAGGCGGCGAGCGCCGGGCTGGAGCAGGCCTTTTTCGTGCACCTCGCGCCCAACCTCGGCACGGATGCGCAGGGACGGGAGCGCATCAGGCATGGAGATGACAGCAGCGCCGGCACCACCGATTTCCAGTTCATGATCCGGGGTGCGGTCAAGGAAGTCGGCGTGCTGGTGATCCTCAATCAGTACTACTTTGAGCACACCGGCCACTATCCGCTGGGCGAGCACTTCAACGCCCGCCAGGCGCCGCGCGATCACGGCGAACTGCTGCAACTGGCGCGCGCGCACTTCGATCCCGCGCACATGCCGCACATCGTGGGGGTCGGTGATACGGTCACGTCCAGTACGCAGACGGTGGACGGGCAGCGCCTCCAGTTGCGCGGCGGCAGCGATCGCGGCTTTCTCACGCTGGTGCAGGCGCTGGGCGAAACCTTGGGCGCCGGCAGTACGGTGATCTATATCGACAGCAGCGGTGGCGAGGTGCGTCGTCCCGGACTGGACGCGAGCCATCTGCAGCTGCATGCCGCGGACCCGGCGCTCGAACCCTGGCCCGCGCTGGAAGGCATCACCGACCCCGCCGACCCGCTGCGGCTCGATTTTGTGTTCTGTGGCGGTCACGCGCAGTACGTGCCCTTTTTCTGCGCACTGGCCGAGCGTCGCGCACCACGCTGACCAGGGCGCGCGAGTGTTGCTGGCTTACGCCGCTGACGGTGCTGTGCTGGCGCGCGTTTCGATCTCCACGATTCCGTTGACCACGCGCAGCGGGATTTTCGGCAGGGTGCATTTCTCGCCCCGCACGCAGCTGCCGTCGCGCCCGTCGAACACCCACTCATGGACGGGGCAGGTGAGGTAGCGGCCGTTGAACTCGCCACGGTAGAGCGGCACGTTCTGATGCGGGCAGAGGCCGTTGAAGGCCTGCAGCTCGCCGCCTTCCGGCCACAGCAGGATGACTTCGCGTCCTTCAACGGTGTAGGGCGCCGCATCGCCTTCCATCAGGCTGCTCAGCCTGCACACCGGGGTGTAAGGCATGTTTCGATCTCCGTCGGGTTTGAGGCAGGAAGGCGGGAGTTTGCCCTCGAACCCGGATGCCGAGCAATTTCGAGGCCTGTTGCGGCGTTTCGTCCTTGTCCGTGCTTGCACCGGGTGGCGTGCGACGTAGAATCACCCTTTTATCTGACAGGATATGCGATGAGCCAATTCCAGAAAGGCATCCTCGCCCCGCTGCCGGCGCAGGCGCGCCATCTCTTCTTCGCCATCGAGTCGACCGAGGCACTGCCGGCTGCGCTCGATGCGCTCGCGTCCCTGGTCGACGGCGAGTCGACGGTAGCGGGTTTCGGCGAGTCGGTGCGTCATGCGCTGTCGGGTTCGCTGGACGGGCTGCGGGTGTTCCCGCCGATCTCGGGCGTCGGTGTCGACGTACCTTCGACCCAGCATGCCCTGTGGTGCTGGCTGCGCGGCGAGGATCGCGGCGAGCTGCTGCACCGGGCACGCGCGATCGAGGCCGCAGTGGCACCGGCGCTGGTGCTGGTGCAGGCGACCGACACCTTCTGCTATGACAACGGTCGCGACCTGACCGGCTACGAAGACGGCACCGAGAACCCCGAGGGCGACGACGCGCTGGCCGCGGCTTTTGTCGCAGAGGGCGCAGGACCAGGTGCGGCAGGTGGCAGCTATGTTGCGGTTCAGCACTGGCGGCACGCGCTCGACACTTTCGCGGCCATGCCGGCGGCGGAGCAGGATAATGTCATCGGGCGGCGCAGGAGCGACAACGAGGAACTCGACGATGCGCCGGCGTCCGCGCACGTGAAGCGCACGGCGCAGGAGAGCTTCGAGCCCGAAGCCTTCGTGCTGCGGCGCTCGATGCCGTGGGTGGAGGGGCGTGAGGCGGGGCTGCTGTTCGTTGCCTTCGGCCATTCGCTCGACGCCTTTGAGGCGCAGTTGCGACGCATGGCGGGGCTGGACGATGGCATCACCGATGCGCTGTTCCGTTTCAGCCAGCCGACGACGGGTGGCTATTACTGGTGCCCGCCGATGTGCGACGGGCAGATGGATCTTCGGGTGCTGACGGGCTGAAACGAGTTCGGCGCAAGCCCGTGGGCCTGCGCCGAATTCGCTACTGGACCTTACTTCAGGTCGAAGCGGTCGAGGTTCATGACCTTGGTCCAGGCTGCCGCAAAGTCGCGTACGAACTTCTCCTTCGCGTCTTCCTGCGCATAGACCTCGGCCAGCGCACGCAGCTGCGAGTTGGAGCCGAAGATCAGATCCACGCGCGTGCCGGTCCATTTGACTGCGCCCGTCTTGCGGTCGCGTCCCTCGAACTTCTCCCCGCTCTCGGTGGTCGGCTTCCAGGTCGTCCCCATGTCGAGCAGATTGACGAAGAAGTCATTGCTCAGGGTCTGGGCACGCTGGGTGAACACGCCGTCCTTCGAGCCGCCAGTGTTGGCGCCAAGCACGCGCAGGCCACCGACCAGCACCGTCATTTCGGGCGCGCTCAGCTTCAGCAGCTGCGCCTTGTCCACCAGCATGGCCTCGGGCGGCACGGTGTAGTTCGCCTTCCGGTAGTTGCGGAAACCATCGGCCTCCGGCTCCATCACCGAGAACGATTCCACGTCAGTCTGCGCTTGCGACGCATCGGTACGGCCCGGCGTGAAGGGCAGGTCCACCGCATGACCACCGGCCTTGGCGGCGGCCTCGACAGCGGCGTTACCGGCCAGCACGATCAGGTCGGCCAGCGACACTTTCTTGCCACCGCTCTGCGCGGCGTTGAAAGCCTGCTGGATGCCTTCGAGCGTCGACAACACCTTGGCCAGCTGGGCAGGCTGATTGACTTCCCAGTCCTTCTGCGGCGCAAGCCGGATGCGCGCACCGTTGGCACCGCCGCGCATGTCCGAGCCACGGAAGCTCGAGGCCGAAGCCCATGCGGTGGACACCAGCTCGGCAACCGACAGGCCGGATGCCAGCACCTTGGCCTTGAGTTCGGCGACGTCGTTGGCGTCGATCAGCGGGTGGTCGACCGCGGGGACCGGGTCCTGCCAGATCAGGTCTTCAGCCGGGACTTCCGCGCCGAGGTAACGCGCCTTCGGCCCCATGTCACGGTGAGTGAGCTTGAACCAGGCACGCGCAAACGCATCGGCAAAGGCCTGCGGATCCTTGTGGAAGCGACGCGCAATCGGTTCGTAGATCGGATCAAAGCGCATCGACAGGTCGGCCGTGGTCATCATCGGCGGGTGCTTCTTCGACGGGTCGTGGGCGTCGGGAATCATGTGCTCCGGCTTCACGTCCTTTGCCACCCACTGGTGGGCGCCGGCCGGGCTCTTGGTGAGCTCCCATTCGTAGCCGAACAGCATGTCGAAGTAGCCGTTGTCCCACGTCGTCGGGTTGGGCTTCCACGCACCTTCGATGCCGCTGGTGGTGGTGTCGCCACCCTTGCCGGAGCCAAAGCTGTTGATCCAGCCCAGCCCCTGCTCTTCGATGGGCGCACCTTCCGGCTCAGGGCCGACGAGGGCTGGGTCTCCCGCACCGTGCGCCTTGCCGAAGGTGTGGCCGCCTGCGGTGAGCGCGACCGTTTCTTCATCGTTCATCGCCATGCGGGCGAAGGTCTCACGCACGTCACGGCCGGATGCCACCGGGTCGGGATTGCCGTCCGGGCCTTCCGGGTTCACATAGATCAGGCCCATCTGCACTGCGGCGAGCGGGTTTTCCAGTTCGCGGTCGCCCGAATAGCGGCTGTTGGGCTTGTCGCTGGTGGCCAGCCATTCCGCTTCGGCACCCCAGTAGATGTCCTCTTCGGGCTGGAAGATGTCGGCGCGGCCGCCAGCAAAACCAAAGGTCTTGAAGCCCATGGATTCCATTGCGCAGTTGCCGGCCAGAACCATCAGGTCGGCCCACGAGATTTTGTTGCCGTACTTCTGCTTGATTGGCCACAGCAGGCGGCGCGCCTTGTCCAGGTTGCCGTTGTCAGGCCAGCTGTTGACCGGCGCAAAGCGCTGGTTGCCGGTACCCGCGCCACCACGGCCGTCCGCCGTACGGTAGGTGCCGGCGCTGTGCCAGGCCATGCGGATGAACAGGCCGCCGTAGTGACCCCAGTCAGCGGGCCACCAGTCCTGCGAAGTCGTCATCAGCGCGACGAGATCCTTCTTCAGCGCAGCGAGGTCGAGCTTCTTGAATTCTTCAGCGTAGTCGAAGTCCTCGCCCAGCGGGCTGGACGCCGGCGCATGCTGGTGCAGGATGTTCAGGTTCAGCTGATGCGGCCACCAGTCACGGTTGGAACGCGTTCCAGCCGCAGCGCTCGCGGCATGATGTCCTGCGAAGGGGCACTTGCTTTCGTTACTCATGGTTGTCTCCCGTTGTTACTGTTGATCGAGGTAAGCGGTACGCCATGTGGTCACAATAGCTGTGCGATATGACTACTTCTAACGAATTAAATTCATCGGCTGCATAGTTACGTTGTATTGGCGCAGTGCAACATTGATTAACCTCGGCTATCGCCAGATTTCTCTCGGCGTTGACGCCGTTGCCCGTGCGCGGCGCTGCGACGCAGCAGATGAGGATCAAAAGGGTCAGAGTCGTTTGATCGATGCCTTGGCCGCGATCCACCTGATCGCACCGGCTTCGGGAGCCGCAGAGAACGCATCTGATTATATGGATTTGGCGAATACTGAACTCATTTAGTGGGGCTTTTACATCGTCTCATCGAAAGATATCTTGCATGCACTAGCTAATCACACAGCCTCAGGAGAGTTTCGATGAAAGCGATGGTCCTCAATGAATATGGCGCCAGTTCCGAATTCCAGGTCGCAGACCTGCCCAAGCCCGCCGTAAAGGCAGGTCATGTGGTCGTGCGTGTTGCCGCCACCAGCGTGAACACGGTCGATACCATGATCCGCCAGATGGGCAAGGATCTGCCGCTCTCGCCGGACCTGCCCGCCGTGCTCGGGATGGACTTCGCCGGCACCGTCGAGGCGGTGGGCGAGGGCGTAACCGGCTTCGTGCCGGGCGACGAGGTGTACGGCTGCGCCGGCGGGCTCGCCGATCTGCAGGGCGCGCTTGCCGAATACATGCTGGCCGACGCCAGGCTGATCGCCCACAAGCCGAAGAGCATTTCGATGCGCGAAGCGGCCGCACTGCCGCTGGTCGGCATCACCGCCTACGAAGGCCTGCAGCGGGCTGGCGCCCAGGCCGGGCAGAAGGTGCTGGTTCATGGCGGCACGGGCGGTGTCGGACACCTTGCGGTGCAGCTGGCCAGGCACCTTGGCGCAGACGTCTATGCCACCTGCGGCGGTCAGAAGCAGGCGGCGATCATTGAAGGCTATGGCGCGACCGCCATCGACTACAAGACCGAGAAAGTCGCCGACTACGTCGCAAAACATACCGCCGGTGCAGGCTTTGACGTGGTGTTCGACACCGTTGGCGGTGCCAACATGACCAACTCCTTCGAGGCCGCCGCCCTGAATGGACAGGTCTCCACTACCGTATCCCTGCTGGAGCTTGACCTCTCGCCCGCGCACTTCAAGGGGCTGTCGCTACACGTCGTGTTCATGCTCATCCCGATGCTGTACACGCACAAGCGCGAGCAGCACGGCGCCATCCTGGCCAAGCTGGCCGAGATCGTCGACGCAGGCGCACTCAAGCCCTTGCTGGACGAAACCCGCTTTGGCCTCGATGAAGTCGGCAAGGCACACGCCCGTCTGAGCAGCGGACAGGCGATTGGCAAGGTGGTGGTTGAAGTCTGAGTGCCACTGAACCACCCCGTCGAATGACGGGGTGCCCCGCCTGGACGTTAGCGGTGGGGTGCGGGAAACCAACCAGCGCCTCCGCTGACACAGGGAGGTCGCCAATACCGTGGTTTGCTTGAAGAACCCGGGTCAAGGCTTCTGCCATGGCCCGGGTTTCCGCCATCTGAAGGGCGAGCCACTAGAATGGGCCATTCAGATTACGAATCTTCAGGATCCTCGATGCGCCTCGACCCGGTTTCACTCAAGCTCTTCGTCAGCATCGTCGAAACCGGCACCATCTCCGCAGCAGCCGAGCGCGAGCATGTGGCCGCGTCTGCGGTGAGCCGGCGTATCAGCGATCTTGAGACGGCGCTCAAGACGACACTGCTGCGACGGACCAACAAAGGGGTGGAGCCGACTGCCGCCGGACTCGCGCTGCTGAACCTGGCGCGTGGCGTACTCCACAGCCTTGACGAGATCGCGGCGCAGATGGCCGAGTACTCGACAGGGGTGCGCGGCCAGGTACGCGTTGCAGCGAACCTGTCGGCGATCACGCAGTTCCTGCCCAGCGAGATCAAGCAGTTCCTCGGGCTGCATCCCCAGGTCCAGATTCACCTTGAAGAGCTGATCAGCACAATGGTCACCAAGGCGGTGGCCGAGAATCAGGCCGATATCGGCATCTTCGCCCACGTGCCGTTCGGGCAGGAGGTCGAGACCTACCGCTACCGCAAGGATCACCTTGTCCTGATCACGCCGCGTGACCACCCGCTGGCCGCGCGCGGGCAAGTGAGTTTTGCCGAGGCGCTGGACTATGAGTTCGTCGGCCTGCATGTCGGCAGTGCGATCAACCTGCAGTTGGTCAAGGCCGCGACCGACCTCGAGCGCACGGTACGCATGCGCATTCAGGTAACAAGCTACGAGGCGCTGTGCCTGATGGTTGAAACCGGTCTCGGCATCGGCGTCCTCCCTGAAGCCGTCGCGCGGCGCTACCTCGGCACCCTGGAGATCGCACAGCTGCGTCTGGACGAACCGTGGGCCGAGCGCGAGCTCAAACTGTGCGTTCGTTCCCGCGCCGCACTCCCGGTGGCGGCGCGGCTGTTGCTGGATCACCTGCGTCAAGACGACTGAGATCGGGCCGGCCCCCTTACCCTGGATCGCTACTGCGCCCGAATCTTTTATCGGGTGGTTCAGCTATCGCGTTACGGCAATTGTGCGGTGCAATATAGCCAGATTTTGGCTTGCCATCGCAAACCGCGATGGCAAGCTCGCAAAATGTCGATTTTCACACCGCCTTGTCTTCGTCATTATCGCGTCCCGAAACGGACAGCTCGCGTACGACTGTCCGACCTCAACAGATGCGAAAGGACCGATGCGTGATGGCGAGCCCAAACTCCAATGAGCAGGCTGACAGTTCCACCAAGGATCAACCGCAGCCGCTCGCTGGCGTCAGGGTCCTCGAGCTTGGCACGCTGATCGCCGGCCCCTATGCAGCGAGCCTGCTCGCGCAGTTCGGCGCCGAGGTCATCAAGGTCGAGTCGCCCGGCGGCGGCGACCCGCTGCGCAGCTGGCGCAAGCTGCACAAGGGGACGTCCTACTGGTGGTACTCGCAGAGCCGCAACAAGAAGTCGGTCACGCTGAACCTGAAGTCGCCGCGTGCGCAGGAGATCGTCAGGGATCTGGTCAGGAACACTGACATCGTCATCGAGAACTTCCGCCCCGGTGCGCTTGAAGCCTGGGGGCTCGGCTGGGATGCACTGTCGAAGATCAACCCGAAACTCGTGATGGTGCGCGTTTCCGGCTACGGCCAGACGGGCCCGTACAAGGATCGTCCCGGCTTTGCCGCAATCGCCGAGTCGATGGGCGGGCTGCGCAACCTCGCCGGCTACCCGGACCGTCCGCCGGTTCGCGTCGGCGTGAGCCTGGGCGACACCCTCGCATCGCTCTACGGCACCATCGGCGCCATGCTCGCGCTGCATCACATCAACGTGAACAAGGGCGAGGGCCAGTACATCGATGTTGCGCTGTACGAAGCGGTGTTCGGCATCATGGAGAGCCTGATCCCCGAATACGCCGCCCTCGGCCATATCCGCGAACGCACCGGCGCGAGCCTGCCCGGCATTTCGCCGTCGAGCACCTACATCTGCAAGGACGGGCGCTACGTCATCATCGCCGGTAACAGCGACAGCATCTTCCGCCGCCTGATGGTCGCGATCGGGCGCAGCGATCTGGCCGAGGACAAGGAACTGGCCCGCAACGACGGCCGGGTCAGGCACAACGGCATGCTCGACGCCGCGATCACCGCCTGGACTTCGCAGCGTGAGCTGGAGGAGGTGCTCGGCGCACTCGAGGCCGCCGAGGTGCCGAGCGGTCGCATCTACACCGCCGCCGATATCCACGAAGACCCGCACTACGCCGCGCGCGAAATGATCGGCCGTTACGAGATGCCGGACGGCGAGCCGATCGAGCTGCCGGGCATCGTGCCCAAGCTGTCGGCAACGCCAGGCAAGACGCGCTGGCTCGGCCCCGCACTTGGCGAACACACCGCCGAAGTGCTCGCAGGCCTGGGCATCGACACTACCGAGTTGGCGGCGCTGCAAGCCGACGGCGTGATCTGAAGGAGTTCCACCATGCTGTTCGAACATGCGCCCCGGCGCGTCTGCCTCAATGAAGTCTCCGTGCGCGACGGTTTCCAGAGCGAAGCGGTTTTCGTCCCGACCGAAGACAAGATCCGTCTGATCGACGCACTCTCCGCCACCGGCCTGGCCCGGATCGAGGTCACGTCCTTCGTGTCGCCGAAAGCGATTCCGAACCTGCGCGATGCGGCCGAGGTCATGCAGGCCATCACCCGCGTACCGGGTGTCATATATACCGCGCTGGTCCCGAACGAGAAGGGTGCCGAGCGCGCACTCGCCTGCGCTGCCGACGAAATCAATCTGGTGATGTCGGTCGGTGAGCGGCACAACCTCGCGAACATGCGCATGCGCTGCGATCAGTCGCTCGCGCAGTTCCGCAACATCATGAAGCTGGTCGCCGCTTCGCCTGTGCGCGTGAATGGCACAATTGCGACGGCCTTCGGCTGCCCCTTCGACGGCGAGCAGCCGCTCGATCGCGTGCTGTGGGCGGCCGGCGAATATCTTGCGATGGGCATGCACAGCCTCACGCTGGCCGACACCACCGGCATGGGACACCCGCGGCAGGTGGCGGACTTCTGCCGCGCCGTGCGTAACGCCTTTCCGGGCGTCCCTGTCACCGCACATTTCCACAACACGCGCGGCATGGGTCTCGCGAACGTGCTTGCTGCGGTCGATGCAGGCGTCGACAGCATCGACGCCTCGCTCGGCGGCATCGGGGGCTGCCCCTATGCTCCGGGCGCCACCGGCAACATCTGCACCGAGGACACGGTGCACATGCTCGAGGCCTGCGGCATCGACACGGGTGTGGACATCGATGCGCTGCTCGACCTTGCCCGCGAACTGCCCACGCTGCTTGGCCACCCGGTGCCCGGGCAGGTGCTGCAGGCAGGCAAGCGCACACAACGTCAGGCCTGCCCCGAAGCGGCCTGAGAACCTTTCACGTACCCGCAACAACACTCATCTCGGAGGAGACTATGAAAAAAACGAACCAACTGCTTGCCGCCCTGATCGCCTCGACCGGCATCCTTTTCGGCGCGTCGGCCCAGGCTCAGAACGCTGCGCCCATCGTCATCAAGTTCAGCCACGTCGTGGCCGCCGAGACGCCCAAGGGCAAGGCTGCCGAGATGTTCAGAAAGCTCGCGGAAGAGCGCACCAACGGTCGCGTCAAGGTTGAGGTCTATCCGAACAGCGTGCTCTACAAGGACAAGGAAGAGCTCGAGGCGCTGCAGCTGGGCGCGGTGCAGATGCTTGCGCCGTCCACCGCCAAGTTCGGCCCGCTCGGGTTCAGGGAGTTCGACGCCTTCGCGCTGCCCTTCATCTTCGACAACTACGACGATGTGCGCAAGGTGCTGCAGGGCCCGATCGGCGGTGGGCTGCTGAAGAAGCTGGAAACACGTGGACTGGCCGGCCTCGCATTCTGGGACAGCGGCTTCAAGCAATTCACCGGCAACCGGGCGATGCACAAGCCGGAAGACCTCAAGGGCATGAAGATTCGCATCCAGTCGTCCAAGGTCATCGAAGAGCAGATGCGGTCTCTCGGTGTGCTGCCGCAGGTGATGGCCTTCTCCGAGCTGTATACCGCGCTGCAGACGGGCGTCATCGACGGTGACGAGCAATCAACCCCGAACATCTGGACGCAGAAGTTCTATGAAGTCGAAAAGCACATGACGGTCAGCAACCACGGCTACACGGGCTATGCAGTAGTGACCAACAAGAAGTTCTGGGACGAGTTGCCGCCTGAGATTCGCACTGAACTCGAAGGCGCAATGAAGGACGCGACCGCATTCGCCAACGACGTCGCACGCAAGGACAACGAAGCAGCCCTCGAGATGATCAAGAGCAGCGGACGGATGGCGGTGTTCACGCCGACGCCGCAGGAGCGCAACGAATGGAAGCGCGCGATGGTGAAGGTACACGCCACGATGGCACCTCGCGTTGGCCAGGAGTTCCTCGAATCGATCTATCGTGAGACGGGTTTCGAAGTCGCCAAGAAGTGAAGGAAGGGTGTCAGCGCATGGTCCTCACGATGTGCTGACACATGCGCCCATGCCGGCAGCAGATCAAAGGGGTCAGAGTCGTTTGATCCTCGCGACCGGAATGAGTGATCTTGGCGCTGAAAGTCTTGGCCCGAATCTTTGATCGCCTGCACGATGCCGTCGATGTCGCCTCAGTCCATGACCGGCCCGTCGGCGGCGCACATGCAATTGCGCCCGGCTTGTTTGGCGCGGTAAAGCGCCCGGTCGGCTTGCTCCACCAGATACTCGGGTGGGTTGTGCCGGGAAGGCGTCAGGCTGGCCACGCCAAGGCTGGCGGTGACGATGCCTGCGGGTACGCCGGCATGTGGCAGTGCCAATGAACGGATTTCATCCAGCAGATGGGTGGCGAACTTCACTGCGTCATCTTCGCCAGTCTCGGGTAATAGCACCACGAACTCTTCGCCGCCGAAACGTGCCACCAGGTCTCCCGCGCGGCGTCCCGACCGCGCCAGCAACCTGGCCAGCGCCTGCAGGCACGCGTCGCCTGCGAGGTGTCCATTTGTGTCGTTGAAATGCTTGAAGAGATCGACGTCGAGCATGATCAGCGACAGCGGCGCGCCGGAGCGCTGTCCGCGGTCCCATTCCCGGGAAAGCGCCTGATCGAAGCTCCGGCGGTTGGCGACGCCGGTCAGGCCGTCGGTGTTGCTCAAGGCCTCAAGCTTTCTGTTTGCTTCCGCCAGGGCGTGAGTGCGCGTTTCGATCAGCGCTTCCAGTTCGCGATTGCGCTCACGCAGGTTAACCATCGGGTAGATTTCATCGTCCCCGGCGAGACCGAATGGAATTGAGATGCCGCTGTGTGCAATTTTCCAGGCATCGCCTTCGAGGCGGAAGACCAGTACCAGGCGCGCTGTTTCTCGCGCCAGAATGTTTTCCGGAAAAGGAAGGTGGATGTGAAAGAAAGCAGTCACCGCGACCACGTCGTCGGCCAGATCCTGAAGCGCCAGATCCAGCATTTCGATGTGGAGGCGCTCGGGCACCTGTGCGAAATCCAGCCTGGTGATGCAAATCCACTCAGCCCTGTCGGTGACCAGAACATCGCTGCTGCCTGCGTAGCCACTGAAGTTTTCGCTGAAGCACGTTATCAGGCGCTCGTCGCGCGAGGCATACATCTCGATGTAGTCCTCGAACAGGGACTGGATCAGGCGCTGGCGTTCAGGTGGCATGGGTCCGGCCATCTTGACGGGATCAAAGGGGTCAGAGTCGTTTGATCGGTGGCGTTGGCAGCGGCTTTCATCTATACGATCACTTTGCCGTAGCTCGCTCGCTCCATTTCCACAACTTCGGCTGTGATCGAGGTGTTGCTGAAGCCAAGTGCGCGCAATTGCGCGACAACGGTACTGGACAGATGTGATCGCTGTTCGGGTGTCCGCCCGGACAGGATTTTCAGCGTAACGTGAATGAAAGCGGATTTCCGCGGACCTGTCAGATAGCTGCTGAAACTCAGTGCCCGCACCTTTATGTCATTGCCATCCGGGCCAAAAAGACCGGAATGCAGGGCGGCGTTAAAGACTTCGCTCACCAGCTGGTCACTATCAAAGTCTGTCGAGTGCTCGATGATGCAATGTGGCATTTTGTGTTCCCTGGATGAAACGTCCCTGGCCTGAGGAATGCGGGGTGCGCCCCGGCTCAAACGCTCAGTCGTCAAACCGCGACCGCGCAATCCGCATCGCGTCGCCTCCGATACGATAGACGATACCGCAGTACCAATGGGGGCGGACAGCATGGATGCCGTCTTCAGCTGGCGCAGGGGCCGTCCCTCATTGGTGGGGGCGCGGTCAGCCGGCGCTCCTCACATCCATCACCAGCAGCATCCGTCCCACACTGCGTCCGGACGCGTCGCTCAGTGGTGTCGTTTCCACGACCAGGCTGCGTGCGGCCACCCGCGCACGTGTTACTTCGGTGGAAGAGGTCGCAGCCAGCAGCAGACGGTGTGGAACGTCGGTGCGGTCGGAGCCCTCGGGACGCCCCACCACCACGTGGTCGGGAAAACGGTCCCAATCGTGGTTGCGCCCGATCATGCGCATGCCGGCTTCCCAGCGCTCGCGCTGGACATATTTCTTTTCGATCAGTGAATAGAGCCTTACGCCGGTCAGCGAATGCAATTGCTCCAGTGTGCGGTCAATCTCGATTCCGAGTTCGATGTAGCCAATCCGCTGGCCGGTGGCGTCAGTCCAGGGATGGACCACGCGCAGCGTAAAGATACCCATCGGCCCCAACTCCAGGCCAGCGCTCGGTTTGCCCGTGCGCTCGGCCTCGCTGAGCGTGTAGCGGTTGATCTCGTCACCGCGGCGTTCCGGAGCCTGCACGCGAAGGAACATGCGGCGATCCGGCGCAATGAAGTAGAAATGGGTGATGTTGTGCCTGGCGCGCAGAACGTCGTAATACGGCTGTGCCACCGCGAGCAGTCCGTCAAAATCACGGCGGACGAAGGCCTGCTGCAAGTCGGCATTTCGCGTGAGCACTTCGAGCAGGCCGCTAAGCTTGTCGGAGTCCCGGTCGATTGCGAGTTTCAGGGCGGACTTGACGCCTTCAACCGCAATCGCACGCTGTTCGTCGATCGCCCCGCGTTCGCGCAAGAACTCTGCCACGCCGACCACCAGCAGCAAGGTCAGCAAGCCTGCGGCAAGAGGCAGCAGCAGCGCCCGTTTGTAATCGGCAAGAGAGTTCAGCTTTGTGACCATGTCGGGTCGTGATCCTTGCCCGGAAACGCCCGGTAAACAGGAACAGTCGTGAAACTGAAGAGGGGCTCTGCATCGTCGCTATCTTTCGGGGCGATGTAAATTGGACGAAAGCCATAGAGCGCGCAGCCACATCCTCTCAGACCTACTGCTTTCATGCCGTTGCTCCGTCGCTCGCGGGCAATTCCCCCTTCAAGCGTGTTGCAGCTTCCGCTCGCACTGGCGGGCGGAGGCGAAAGGCGAGGAGGACGAGCGGGTTAGTGAAGATCTGAACTGGCGCCGTCTTCGCCAGGAGCGAAGCATGGACAGCCGGTTTCGGGTAATGACGTGCAGGGGGCTTAACGTTTTTGCCAATCTTAAAAAATACATGCGAGTTAATTATTATTCTGTTAGATTATGCCAAATCGCAAACCGAGCTGAAAAGCCGGGACGCAAAGCCACTGGACTAAAGCGAAAGACGCTATGTCAGCAGGGCTGCCGGCTTCAACGGTCGTCATACGTTGATCTCAGTGCAAGCCCTCCGCGTGTTTTCTTCCGCTCTGTACTGGTGGGACCTTGCTGATTCACGCTTGGTCATTCTGCGGCCCTCCTCGGTAGCGAAGTCGAATGTCTGGATATGCAGCAATGAATCCGGGCGCAGGCAGCAAACCTTAACCGCTGTTCTCTGCTACTTGTCAGGAGATAGAACGATGCTTCGTAATCACAAGGGAAGAAGTCTGGTCGCCACGGTTCTTTGTCTGGGGCTGCTTACGCTGTCAGGCTGCGCGTCGGTGCCGATGGCCGCGAAAGAGACTGACGCTGCGGCGAAGACGTTTGCGCCGCCGCCCGCAGACAAGTCCGCGCTCTATGTTTTCCGCAACAGCTTTATCGGCAAGGCCTTGAAGAAAATGGTGTCGGTGGACGGGCAGCAGCTTGGTCAGACGGCAAACCAGGTCTACTTCTACAAGGAGATCGCGCCGGGTGAGCACGTGATTTCGACCGAGTCCGAGTTTGGCGACAACACGGTGAGTTTCAAGGCGGAGGGCGGCAAGAATTATTTCGCGCGTCAGTACATCAAGATGGGCGTCTTCGTCGGTGGGGCCGGAATCGAAATGGTGTCGGAGGAGGAGGGGATGAAGGAAGTCCTCCAGTGCGAAATGGCCCAGCCGATCACTCAGGCGGCGAAGTAAGGCGCAGTTTTATATGCCCCGCTACGGCGTTAATTGCCCGAGGGGCATGGTTGGAAGGGGCTGCCTTCAATGGAGTCTGCCCCTCTTTTGGTTTCTGGCGTAAGCCCATGGAGCAACAATGCTTGAGTTATTCAATGTGCTGAATCTCATCTCAATCGGCGTGGCTGCATTCACGACGGTGGTGGTGCCGGAAACGACCTATTTGCCAGTCGAGGAGGCCCGAGTACGGGAGCGTGAACTGGTAGCCGCAATCACAGTAAAAGACAGGGTTCCAATGTGGTCAGACGGCGCTTGCGCCTACTCAGGTGTGCTGGTGCCTTACGCACGGGACTGGCAGCAACTCGACGAGTCAGAGGATCCGCCGCGGCTGATACGCGAGGCAGACCCGGAGAAGGTCGTTGGGCAGGCGGTGCTGCTCAATACCAGGACGTGTCCAGGGAAGCCGCTGGAGCATGTGCTATTCGCAGGTGAGAGCCCAATTGCAGCACACGTTCTGTTCAAGAATGCCAGTATTACAGTGACTGACGTCGAAACCATGCACAAGGACGTGAGGTACAAGTGGTTGCCGCAAGTGCTCACTCGAGTCGAAGCGCATGCGGCCACGGGCAACGAAGCGGCCATCGGGTTCATGACCAACATGCAGGCGCTGGCCGAGGCCCGTAAAGCTCAGGCCCAGGCGCCGGCCGTAACCTCGGCGGACGTCGCCACGGAAGAGGCTACGTCCATGGCGAAAGCGGAGCCTGCTAAGGCCGAATGAAGCGGCGATTCAAAAGGGGCTGAGTCGATTGACTCAAGATGAACCGGCCGCTCTGGCTCTTCTTGCGCCTTCAAACAACGCGGATTTTCTTGGTTTTGGGCTACGCATTCAGGTTGGTGCGCTTTCGCCCGCCTAGCTCAAACGCTATGCATATAAAGGAAAGCAGGAATGGGCATCAATATTTTTTGGGACAACTCCAACATCTGGCTTGTGGGCCGGACGGTCTGTGCAGTTCGCGAGCCAGGTGATGAAAACCTGTTCAGAATTCATTTCGCAAAACTCTTCGAGTTTGCTGTCGATAACAGGCAGGTAGATTACGCATTTCTTGGCGGCTCGATTCCACCCAATAACGATGCGTTGTGGGATCGTTTTACGGCGCTCGGAGTTGATGTCGAGCGTCAAGAGAGGGGGCAAGGAACAGGCGGCGAGGTGGCTGTCGATGAAGCGATTCAGTTGGCGATGGCAAACCGTATTCTGGATTGCGATGAGCCAAGAAAAATGGTGCTCTTAACGGGAGACGGCAACGGGTATAACGAAGGAAGAGGTTTCATCAAGCAGTTGGAGCGTGCAGTCAGACATGGGTGGTCAATCGAGGTCATTAGTTGGGACCAGGGCTGTAACCGCCACCTTCGTGAATTTTCTCAAAACAATGGCACTTATCGCTCGCTAGAACCGGTCTATGAAAATGTCTCATTCGTCCAAAATAGACGGTGGGCGAAGTAGACATAACATGCGCAGCATGTCGCTGCCACTGGGCGCCACGGAACGCGCCACCGCATCGTGGCCGCCCGCTATGCACTTGTCGTTGAGCGCGTGAGGAATGATGAGTTCGGATCAGTTTCAAACGACTCTGACCCCTTTGAAAACTGATCCCTTTGAAAAGCGGGTTGCCTTCGGGTGGTCCGTTTTGCTTTAGGCATAGCGCTTGCAGTGGTGATGTGCTGACGGCATGGAAGGTAGTACTTGCCTCGCATTATTGCCATGTGCTATTCCATCGCCTGAACCCATTGAGCGCGCGTCGGCTGATCGCGAGCAAGCACGGGACGAAATTCCGGAGAGCAGATTGGCGAACGAGAAAGCGCTTGCGATAGGTCTGACACTGCTGATTGCAGCGGGGGCTGGCGCGTTCCTGTGGTGGGATGCGAACAAACAGCCCGCGGCAACGCTTGCTCCGCATGTTCAGCCGGCACAGCCACCCGCACGCCCATTCGCACAAACTCCGTCCGCGGTTCCGAGCTCAGCCCGTCCCGCGCCAGAGGCCAACGCGCTTTTCCGTTGCGAACACCGTGGCGCTGTCACCTATCAGTCCAGCCCCTGCCCATCGGGCGCCCGTCAGGCCCAGGTTGACCGCGGCACCATGAGCATCGTCAGTCCTCCGCCCATTGCGAGGTCCGCACCTGCACCAGCACCACTGGCGCAGGCTGAAGGTGGCAAGGTCGGATTCGTTTCGCGCACACCGAGTCTTGGTAGCGGAAACGTTGTGCAGTGCGCGGGCTTGGAGAAGGAGGTTGCGCGGATCGATGCTGCAGCACGCAGGGGTATCAGCGCACAGCAGCAGGAGCGGCTGAAGACGCGGCGAAAGGAAGTGAAGGATGAGATGTGGGGGTTGGAGTGTGGGTTCTGAGTGAGCTTTGCGTTCTCAGCCTAGTACGAGGTGCGCAGAAAAATCAATCAAAAATGAAGGGAAAAGGGGGCAGAGTTGATTGATCCTTTCAGAGATACGTAAATGGAAGTTCAAACGACTCTGACCCCTTTGATTCCATTTTTGTGGGCTCCAAGGCTGCGTGGGAAGTTTTACCAGATGCGGTAACTCAATATCATGAGCAGGGTCCGAACAATGCATAACCAGGCGGTCAACCGCTCACGTTTAAGCTATACATCTGTCACCAGCCTAACTGGTTGGTCAAGCCGACACCCACAAGCTTCGCTTGTGGGTTCCCTTCGTACTGCCCACTACGGTGCGGCTTACCGCGGGCGTTAGCCCGCATATTCGGAGACCACATGCACCCCGACCATCTTGAATACGCAAAATTCACATCCCGAGCGCGTTTAGAGAAGTCAGTGAACTCCCTTCTCGGGCTCATCGAAGGGATCGCAATTGACTCTTCAATTAATCAGTCAGAAGTTTCCTTCCTGAACTTGTGGCTTGTTGAACATGCCAACGTGCGGAACCGCCATCCATACAGTGAGTTGGTTCCCGTCGTACAGGCCGCAGTCGCCGATGGCGTCCTCACGCAAGACGAGCACGACGATATCGTTTGGCTCTGTGAGCGACTCCGGTCAGCCGAATACTTCGATCAAACCACTGCCGATTTACAGCGGCTACATGCGATCCTCGGCGGCATTGTCTCGGATGGACAAGTCACCGAAGACGAACTTCGCGGCCTTTCTGCTTGGCTGCAGGATCATGAACACCTGAGGACTTGTTGGCCGTACGACGAAATCGACCGCCTGATCGTCGGCGTGATGAAAGACCAGAAGATCGATCCCGAGGAACACACTCTGCTCAAGGCCTTCTTCTCAGAGTTCGCTGCGGTCATGGACGACCGAACCATCACCAGCCCGGTCATATCGGAGGGCGCGAATATCGTAGGTCTTTGCGCGGTTTGTCCAGAGATTGAGTTCTCTGCGTCCACTTTTTGCTTCACGGGCGCTTCTTCTCGATACAGCCGAAAAGAGCTTGGCGCGATAGTCGAACGCTTGGGAGGCACCTTCGCTCCGAATGTCACGAAGGGCGTTAAGTACTTGATCATTGGCGCTGGCGGCAACCCATGCTGGGCATACGCCTGCTACGGTCGTAAGGTCGAGAAGGCCGTTGAGCTGCGCAAGAGCGGAGTGCGCGTCCTGCTTGTTCATGAAAACGATTTTCACGACGCCGTTGCCGATGCGGGCTAAAACACGTTATGCCTTCCTAGAAGGAGCTAGCCGTTGCCCGCTCTGACAACACTTACCCCCCTGCGAATTCGAAAACCTCACTCTCGATCTGATGCAGTTGCTTGGTCTTAAGGACTGCGTGTAGGTTCAAAGGGGCCTGAGTCGTTTGATCCCTGCCCGTTCTCACCTAAACGACCATCTTGCAATAACTACCCCTCTCCATCTCCACAACTTCAGCCGTAATCGAGATGCCGCTAAAGCCGAGTGTTCGCAATTGCGCGACAACGGAACCGGATAGATCTGATCTCTGTTCAAGCGTCCGACCAGACTGAATCTTCAGCACAACGTGAATGAAAGCCGAATTTTCTGGCCCAGTCAGATAGCTGCGGAAACTCAGCGCCCGCACCTTGATGTCTTTGCCATCCGGCTCACAAAGGGTGGAATTCAGGGCCGCAGTGAAGACCTCCCTGACCAGTTGGTCGCTCTCGAAGTCCGGCGAGTGCTCGATGATGCACTGTGGCATCTTGTGTTCCTTGAAGCTGACGATCACTGCTGAAACCGGAACCGCAAAATCTGCACTGCATCGCCCTTGATGCGATGGCTACAGCTCCTCCAGCCCCTCATGCAGCCTCTCTGCTGCGCGCAGCCGGTTGCCTGCTTCGACTTCTGGCCGGTTTGCCAGTGTTGATACGAGCAGGTTGAGTACGCTCATTGCCGCGGCATAGGAATCGAATCGGCCGGAGCCGCTCGTTTCGCAGGCGATGCGCCAGGTGGCGTCGACTTCCTTCGCGGGTGTTGTTGCGTCCATCAGCACCAGCACCGGCACGCCGGCTTTCTTGGCGTGGCGGGCGATTTCCGCGACCACTGGCACGCGGCGGCGGAAGGCGAGGATGACGAGCATGTCGTCGGGGCCGAAGGCGGCGAGGTCTTCGCCGATGGTCTGGCCGGCCTGGGGGAGCAGGGCGACGTGGTCCTTGAGCAGCACGAGCTGGCGGGCGAAGTATTGCGCCAGGGCGTGGCTGTTGCGGTAGCCGACCACGCCAACGCGGCGGGCGCGGGCGAGGCTGGTGATGGCGGGCTCTACGACGCCGCTGGTGAGCTTCTCGAAGGTGCGGGCAAGGTTCTGCAGGTCACGCCTGAGGTGTTCGCCGAAGGCTTCTTCCGAGGCGGCGGGCAGATCGGATGCGGCTTGCAGGCCGGGCGCACCCCAGCGCTGTGCTTCGCGTGCCTCTCGCCGGGCGGAGGCGAAACCGTCGTAGCCAACACGCTGGATGAAGCGCGTTACCGCGGCCTTGGAGCTGCCGGCGATGGCCGCGAGCTCGGTGGCCGAGTGGGTGGCGAGCAGGGCGGGTTGCGCGGTGAGCAGCTGCGCGAGCTTGTGCTCGGAGTCGGGCAGGGTTTCGCTGAGCGCTTCGATGCGTTCGTCGATCGGCTTGAAGCGTTTGGCGGGCTTGGGCGTCATGCGCGGGGCTGCTCTCGGGCGTGGGTTCTCATGGACGGGGTGTTGCTGCCGGCGCCACCCGCGGCGCCGGCAAGGGCTCAGGCGGGTTCGACTGGGCCCTTGGTGTCGACGATCAGGCGATAGGTTTCCGGTTCGCGATGCAGGCCGAAGTTGAAGACATTGTCCTTGAGCTCGCGACAGCGGTCGAGGTCGCACACCGAGGTCACCAGTTCATCTTCCACTGTGGAGCACATCGCCACCATTTCGCCGGTGGGCGCAATGATGCAGCTTTGGCCCAGCAGGTCGCAATCTTCTTCCTTGCCGGCCTTGGCGATGCCGACGATCCACATGCCGTTCTGATAGGCGCCAGCCTGCATGACCAGGTGGTTGTGGAAGCCTTGCAGGTGGTCGTGCTCGGGCACCGGCGGGTAGTGGATGGGGGTGTTGTAGCCGATGAAGGCCATTTCCACGCCCTGCAGGCCAAGCACGCGGTAGGTTTCGGGCCAGCGGCGGTCGTTGCACAGCGCCATGCCGAAAATGCCCTTTTCTGCTGCGGCCTGTGCGCGCCAGGCGCCGAAGCCGAGGTTGCCGCGCTCGAAGTAGCGCTTTTCGAGGTGCTGAAAGGCGCGCCAGGGTTCGTTCTCGCGGTGTCCGGGCAGGTGCACCTTGCGGTATTTGCCGACGATGGTGCCGGTCGGGTCGACCAGGATCGAGGTGTTGTAGTGGTGGGTGACGCCGTCTTCCTGTGCCAGTTCGGCGTAGCCGAGGTAGAAGCCGATGCCGAGCTTTTTGGCTTCCTCGAACAGGGGCAGGGTTTCCGGGCCGGGCATTTCGGTTTCGAACCAGGCGTCGATTTCGGCCTGGTTCTCGGTGTACCAGCGCGGAAAGAAGGTGGTCAGGGCCAGCTCGGGAAAGGCGACATAGTGACAGCCACGGGCCTTGGCTTCGCGCATCAGGTCGATCATGCGCGCGACGACCTGACGCCGCGACTCTGTGCGGGCGATGGGGCCGAGCTGGGCGGCGCCGACGGTGATCTTGCGGCTCATGCGGGTTCTCCTGCCGGCAGTGTGGCGCCTGCGAGTTCGCACAGAACGGCGAGCAGCACATTGGCTCCGGCTTCGATATGTTGGGGGGGGG
>SWCC01000386.1_pt1 | contig 143661 bp, 84 predicted proteins | sample 4692971 | NCBI WGS metagenome assembly SWCC01 (sample SAMN10267277, study PRJNA491770) | bioreactor metagenome | isolation source: DHS bioreactor inoculated with subseafloor sediment | place: Japan: off Shimokita Peninsula | collected 2006-08
CATACCACGTGGCAACTGAACATCAGGAGTAGTTGCTTTAAGAAGATGCCCGATTGTACCAATATTCGGATTTACATAATCAATAGGTTCTTTTTCTTTAGAAAACAATTTTGGTGAAATTAGAAATGCGGCTAACAAAGCTACTACTCCGAATAGGACTATTACCTTATTGTTGTTTTTCATAATATATAATTTCCAATTCTTAAATTAATCATAAAGTTCACACTTTGAAATTAGTGCGACATCCAATCCATCAACAACAACTGATTGCAAGATTTTATCACCACGCTTTATTGAATAATTTTGTCTTTCCTCATTTACATTCCACAACAGCGCTTTGCCTGCAGTTGGATACCACGAAAATATAACCGGTGTATCTCCTTCTACATATGGAATATTATTTAGTGTTGGAATAATGCTTTTCTTGAATGCAATAATATCCCCTAGCGTTTCATCCAATTCAATAAAATTATCATCCCTTATTTTGGCTTCTTTTCGTACTACAAGGTTATTATTCTTTGCAGCTAATCTTCCTTCCACAATAGATTTTGCGTCTTCATTTGAAAGAAAGATCCAGCCATCATTGGTAACATCATCAATAACTTCAAACGGAATTCCGGAAGCCAAGAATAAGCTGAAAGGCTGATCTTTTCCTACGAGCCGACTATCCCAACCCCAAAAATGTTTAAAGGGTCCACTTGGTTTTAAACCAGCAATTTCTTCGTGAATTTGAGCAGACTTTTTCATTGCAGGAGCAAGTGTTTTCCAATGTTCAATAGGAAAAGGTTGTAATCCACTCATAAACATTGTGTTACGGACGTCCGTTAATAATGATATTGTTAACTTTGCAGCCATGTTTTTTGCAGAAAGTTTATCTGCGGGATATGCGGTTGATTCGCTATACGCAAGTTCCGGTTTAATAAATCTCATGTGAAATAAGGCGCTAAATAATTCGTCAGTTTTACCTTTTACTCTTCCAAAATCTTTATCACCAAACATCATCTCCCCTACTCTAAAAGGGACATTCTGATATTTATCGAGAGCGATACCTGATTTTTCAGCACCAAAATACATTACCATAATTCCTACTTCCATTTGTGGAGTAGCTTTTTGGAGGGCAACAAACATATCATATTCTATATCACAGATATAATCAATCCACGAACGAAGTACTTCTGTAGGATTTCGTTTTTTTACAGAATCAATTAATACATTCCAATCATCAGAATTGTAATTATATTTTTGCAGGAATTTATATTTACAATCATCACAAAAACAGCCGCCAATTTTTCCGGGATGTTTTCCAAGACGGAAATCATCATCGAGGAATATAACGTCAAATCCTTCCTCAGCAAGTAATTTATGGGCTTTAATATTATCTTCAACTACTGGAGAATGAATAGATGTGCCAGAAAATTGGCTGCCATCGTAATCGGAAGCATTTTTCCAATTTTGTTTTTTTTCTGACCATGAAACATCTGATGGATCGATAGCATTTCCCGGGTGCCCTAAAGGCACAGTTAAAACGTGAGGTTTAAATCCATTGGATATCAAAAAGTCGGCAGATATTCTTAATTCTTCAGGTGTGTGATACCATCTTCCTTGCAAATATGAGCCCATCCATACATCTGTAATACCAGCATCTTTCATAATACCAATAAGTTTTGGATTCTTTAACCATGCTTCAGGCTGCAAACTTATATGAAAACGACGAACTGAATCCTTATCCAATGCATACATCTGTTTACCTATAGGATTCCATGATACAATAAAGACTCCGGTAGAAATTAAACGGGAAATGAAATCACGTCTTGATATGTTATTGATATTTTTCATAAAAGTTATATTATTTGATAAGAGCAATAAATTTTAATTTGGATCTATTTATTCTTTTACAAAATGACACTGTTATTCTGTCCCTTTAATAGTTAGATAAATCTCAAGCACTTTATTAATGAGTTACAGAATAATTCACAGTAAATAAAAAAATAATTTAGTTAGCTCTAATTGTATAGGTACCACTAGGTAACACAAAAATGTTTCTAAGTTTTCCAGCAAATATCTCATTCCGTTGAGGTACCTTTAATTCTAAATTAATGCTAACATTTTTAAATATTTCCGGTAGACAAACTTCAGCTTCACTATTTCCTGGAATAGATATATTTATTATCCATTCATCATTAAGTACAGACAAATCGCATAATATGCTTCCTCTTATTGACGGTAACTTTAATTTTAGATCAGTAAGATTGCCAGGCTGAGGAGCAACGCGAAATTTTTCAAATCCTTCTTTAATTGGTTCAATACCTAAAAGTCTACGAGGAATAATATTTGCCGGAGCAGAACCCCAAGCATGGTTCCATGTTAAATTAGGTTTGTAATATTCATCCCAAGCTTCAGTTGTCATTGTTGATCCAACATTGAGCATATTCAACCAACCACGTTTACTTTCTGAGGTCATTAGTGAAATTGCATAATCCGATTCTCCAATAATAAACAATGCCTCAAGTAAGTATTGTGCCCCATAAACACTACAGGCCATACCACGGCTTTTAATAAATTCGACAACAGTATTGATGTGCTCTGAAGGTACCAAATTAAAAGCGAGAGGAAACATATTAGCATGAAGGCTACTATGATCAGTTCCCTCACCATCAATAAATAAACCTCTTTTGTTATCAAATAATTTTTCAAGCAGACTATTTTTAACTTTAACTGCATTTGTTATAAACATTATTTTATCATTTTTATACTCCAAGACTTCAGCAATTTTTGACATTAGTATTAATGCATGATAGTGAAATGAATTAACAACAGTATTGATGTCTGTAAATACGTAACTATCTCTTTCACCTTCCGGAGTTGGGCCTGCATTTCCCGCTTGTTCACTCCCCTTTGGTGTCCCCTTTGGCCAATCAACTATATCTTGTATTCCACCTATTTTATAAATACTATTTAGAAATTCTTGAGTTACTTTGCCAGTTGTTGTACTAATTAATCCATCTTCACGTGCGAGAGCAATTAAAGTCTTGCTTTTTAATTTGTTATACATTTTTGATAAAAATTCTTTATTACCAGTATGCATATAGTCTTGCCAAGCCATTAAGATGATATGGAGATTCCATTCAGTTGGCCATGAAGGATTAAAAATCAAAAAGTTAGTTGTATATCTTGCAATTGAATATTCACGATCCACACAATAATGTCCCAATTGTTGAATATATGAATCAGCTTCATATGGCATTCGCTCACGATTTCCATCTGCATAGACACCAAGAAATGGAGTAGCTTTTAAAGTGTATTTGCATAATTCCCAAACCTTATTCAGATTTGTATCTGAAGATTCAAACGAAGAAACATCATCGTCAAATGGATAAAAAAGAGCCAACTGTTCTAATTCTTTGACTACAACATCTGCTCCCTGACCATTAATTTCAACGTAACGAAAGGGTAATACTTCGGGATAAAATGGCGCTAGCTTTTGTGTATTTGGAGCTCCGGAATGATGTGTGGGAATTTCAATTTTATAATTATGAGTTCCTTTTATTAAATTTAGCTGAAACTTTTCAAAACCAATATTAGAACGACCAGAATTTTGATTAACTGTAAGATTATGATTTTTTCGTTCACCAAGAAATATTTCTAACGTATCATTATTTGATAAAGTTGTAGCTGACATTTCAAGTGTAGCAAATGAAGCTTTCCCAAAATCAGCAAACCAGCTTCCTGGCTTTGTATTTACAAACAGTATTGGTTTAATAGTATGAAAAGTAGAAGTCTGTCTATTTTCCGAAACCCATGTACTATTTGAAAGCTCTACATAATCACTTTTACCGGGCCACTCATCGTTACTATTTTGAAAATATGAAGTATTGAATTGTTGAGGTTCACTGTAGGCACTTTCGCGTTCATTTTTATCCCAGATCCTGACTTTCCACCAAAATGATTTATTTGGGATTAGCGTTTTACCTCCATATTCAAGATTGACAGATTCACTTGTTAACAATTTACCGCTGTCCCAATAATCTGCCTTACCTTCCGAGAGGATAGAGCTCGATGAAGCGACTAATATTCTGCAGGCGTTTTGCGTAATTCCAGATACAGGAAATACCCAACTGAACTCTGGAATTGAGTCTGTGATTACTGCTTTTTCTGGATTTCGTAATAATTCACAAAGCAATCCTTCTGGAGGCGGTAATGTTGTATCGGAACATGAAAATAATAAGACCGTTAATAGTACTGGAATAATATTTTTTTTCATTCAATAATCTCAAATAAGTGTAAGATTTTTGTTTTAGACTTTATTGGAAAATGCTTATAATGAACTTTGAGAATAAATCCAGAATAAATATTGACTATCACCCAAATAATGATCTTTGTTGTATCTCATATTTATTCACTTTTCTCAACTACATTTATCTTAACGTTAAAAGTCACTTCAGGATGTTCATTAGGTGCAGTCACTCCATTTAGGACTTTAAATTTCAGATCAAAATCAGAAATTTCCTTCAATGTTTTTACCTTCAATATTATTTTACTATGCGCATCGATCGTAAACATATCTGCAAAATTATGAAATGTATAATTCGATTTATTAATTAAACTAAAATTGGCATCTGAATGATTTACTATTTCAACTGGCAGAACAGTCTTTGGTTCTTTTTTCCGGTCACTTTCATCATAAAAAACCTCTACATTTTTTACTTCTAAAGACTGTTTAATTAACGGTATCAAATACTGTGGACTTCCCACCAGGGTATTGTTAAACCAAACAACTGTTCTATGATTAAATAATCCTTCTTTAATGCCATATTTTGTTTTTTCCTTTGCAAATACTAATGTAACTGGTCTGTGCCCGCCTTCTGAAACTTTATACTGCCAATCAATTAAATCATGAATATCGGATGTGCCTAATATTGTTAGATTATAATCAATCGCAATTTGTAATGCCTCATCAGAGTAACTATTATGATTAACTATCTCAATTCCGTTCAATAATCCTTCTTTGAGTAATTGTCGGTGCATATCAGTTAATGTTGCAACTCCATCCCGCCTTTGAGATACCCAATGAGGGTGGTTCCAAAAAACAAAAGCACCTTGATTTTTTGCTTCTTTAAATACATCAATAGGATCATCAATAAGAAGTTTATTAGCATCTTTTAGAAAAATTGCATTGGAATGTCCTGGTGGCATCTGTCTCGTCAATTCTGCTCCATTTATTATTACTAAATCTTTGACACCATAACTTTCAGCTTGCTCAACCGCAACGTTGTAGGATCTGTTTCTATCTGGATTTGGAATATCCTTTTCGTGAGGTTGATATTCCAAATGATCGGTTATGGAAATAGCATCCAATCCATCTTTATCAGCTTCACCTACACGAATACTAGGCCAAACATGTCCGTCTGAAAACACAGTATGCTGATGAAAATCACACTTGAGTGTTAAATATCCGGGAATGTCCGGAAATTCAATTTTTCTATCATCTCCATTGCTTTTAGGATGTTGAGCAAATAAGGAAACAATTATGAACGTACTATTCGCAAAAATTGATATTAATAAAAATGAGAGTATTTTATTCATTACAATCCTAATTTAATTTGAATGTATTCTATCAATTAATAATTTTTATTTTTGATACTTATTACTTTTTAGAATATAGTATATTGGGTGGGATTATCTGTCTTGATATTCCAGGTCCTTTATAAAGTACTTTCAGAGCCTGGCTTCCTCCGCCATCAAAATATTCTACTTTTATGGGATGCATTCCTGATTTCAGCTGAATTTTCCCTTGTCGTTCAAAATCTCCATGAGAACCGTCATTATCTACGATTAGGCTTTGACCTATGAATAATTTGGTACCGTCATTAGAACTAGTATAAAAACTATATTCGCCTTCATATTCAATATTTATATAACCACTGAATTCAACAGCAAATTTTGCTGATCGTCTATCAATTCCAATTAAATTAAAATCATAGATCTGCCCTTTTCGGATTACTTCAAGAGATTGAAATTCTGGTAATTTCTGCCAATTACCTTCGTAATAATTATATTCCAAGCCATTTTTATCTTTATCAATTAGATAATAACTACGCTGTACAATTGTACTTTTTACCATTCCTTGTTTAAATGATAGTGCATTTACAATCACACTGTTATTCAACACCAGTGGTTTGACATATAGATTAGAGTTTTCATCCGGCTTACTACCATCCACGGTATATCGTATTTCAGCTCCATCGGTTGGGGTTGAGAGAGTAACCGTAAAAGGAGAATTAAAATTGATGGTATCGGCAGAGCTAAATACTGGTTTAGCTGCTTGGACAATGCGCCAATATACATTTTGTGGATGTCCATCCGACTCAATTAAAACAAAATCATTGAATAATCCATATTCGATAAAATCGTAACTACTACCAGAGGGTAAATTTTCTTGAGCAGATTCAAATGATGCCGGCCATGCTGTTCCTCGAACCGGGCCAATATGGTGTGGACCTAACACATTTTTTAATGTGCCGGTAACAATAATTGAAATTTCGTTTTCACCATCAATAATACAATCTGTAATATCCAATTCATTTGGAGGCCAAGCAATAATTCCCGCAGATTTATTATTAACTTTAACATCTGCGACACTCCCACGCCAATCCGTTAGTTTTACAATAAAACGTTTATCTTCTGATTTAACATCGTAAGTTTTAGTATAAGAAACTTTATCAGAATAAAATGGCAGTCCCTGTTCCTTCCAATTTCCCAGTTTTAAAGTATTGCCCTTGACAAGTTTCCATCCTTTTTCCTGTGGCTCTAATGAAAAGTTTCCGAGAATATAAATGGGCTCCAATTCAGAATGAACTGACATTGGTGAAGCAACTAGTTTTATACTATTTTGTCCAATAATTACTTTCTCACCTATTTTGTAAACTCCAAATTTTCGATCAAGCCAGTATCTAGATGGATCAGGTTTTACAATTTTACCATTAACAAATACCTGCCATAATTCAGGATGTTCAACTACCGCTTGGAGAGATTGTATATCTACTCCATCATCAATTAAGAAGTGGTAGCTTGACTCAAATCCAGAATCAGCCGTAAATACATTTCGGTCAATGATCGAAGTTCTATATTGAACTGCTCTATTCCATGGATTTCCATCAAATCCATGATGCTTGAATATTTTATCCGCGGCATTGAAGTAATAGACATCTTTTTCAATCGTATCACCAAGTTTAATATCGCAGTAGTCAAGTGTCAAAACATTCGGTGCCGTCATTTTGATTTTTACTATATCTGTGGAATTAATAATTTTTGTTTTTCCGATTAGCTCATCAACCTGTTTTTTTGAAGGTAAATCATTTATTAATAGAAGAAGGCTTCCTGACGGTGGTAAGTCGAACGAAACATTTAATGACCCATCATATATTTTACTATAATAAGATTTTGTCTCACCACTTATGAGGTCAAGTTCATTCACGGATTTTCCTTTTATAGTAAACGATCCGGCTGACCACTCGTTAGAACTTGTATTCGCTAAAAACAATATTTGTCCATCTTCTAAATCTCGGCGGTGATGAAATAGTTTACCACCAATCTCCTCAGGTTTTTTAAAGTGAATACTTTTAGAAATTAAACCATCAAGAACTCGCTGTTCTTTAATAGAATTTACATTTTCCCATTGTGTTGTATTATTATCTAAAATTTTTTTTAACTCAGTAGATTCGTTGCCATCTACCATATTCGGAACGTCATTAAAAGTAAGTGCTTTTCCATTATTCTTCAAATAACTTTTAACTAATTCGAAAGTAGATTTATCCATATTTTCAAAACCAGGCGGGAAAACAATTACGTCATAAGTCCGCTCTCCTACAATAAATTTATCATTCCCAATTTTACCAATATCCTTAATAATATTTTCTGAAGCTAAATCATATTCAATCTGATATTTTTCTAATTCAATAATAAAGTTCTGGAAAGCTGGTCCTATTTCTGAAAATTTTTCATGCGAATTATCTGGAGAAAAATAGCTCCATGCTGTTGATGTCGGTTCAAATACTAAAATCCGATTATTTTGTTTACCTGATGAAAGTGCTAGTGACAAACGAGAAAAATAATCACCAAGCAGTTTGTAATTTTTCCACCAGGGTTCGTGATAAGAAAATGATTGGGGATGGTCTCTCTTGCGAGCCCCTTCAAGAGTCATATAGGAAAGATGCTGGTTCATGAAGTTTACACCGAGGACATATTCCCAATCGCCTATTCGTTTCATATCCTCAAAACTTAAATCCCAACCTCCGGCTCCATAAGTCTCACTTAAAGTACGAGTACGTCCCATCTGATTAGCAACACTACTTAATTCTTTAACGGCTCGAACATTACCAAATTGGGCATTAACATTTTCACTATACTGATTCATTAGAATATCGATGGCGGGCATTTGATGCCAGGCATACATAGCCATATTGTCACCACCATGCTGTGGATCCGGCCACCCGTGTTCCCAATAATGGCCAGTCCAGTCTAAATTATTTTTTTCACAATAGTTATACCAAGGTTTACTCCATCTTTCTATAAATAATTCAAGTAGTGTAGCATAATAATTGTGGCGGATTCGTTTCCAGTCTCCGATTTCATATTCTAGAGATGGTAGATTAATTTTTAGGTCATAGCCCCATCGTTTTTCAAATTCATTAAAAAGTGATGGTGTCCAACGGAGTCCTCCAGAAGAAGATATATTAGGTTCATCCGTAAATATCCCTGGGACAGTTTTTCCAAACTCTTCTCCAATATATTTTTCATATCCTCTCATGGTTAATTCAATAAATTTTTCAGTTACTCCTTCGTGTAGTAAATCGACATAAGAGTAGCCACCATGCCAGGCTTGATTTTTATAGTAACTTTTTTCGTAGAGAAAGTAATCACCCATCTTACTTTTTTCTTGATCTAACCGATTAGTTATGTCAATAAATTTTGAACCAACTTTTTTTAATATTACAAAATATGAGTCAGCGTTATCCGGTAATTTTTCAACACGACTTAGAACTAATCCCCCACCTTTATTATAGGACTCTGGCATTTCTGCTGGAACATGTCCACCGGCAAAACCACTTGGATATGAATTCTCATCATACAACCAAACATTCATTCCAAGTTCTTTCCCTTTTTTAACAGTATAGGCACATAATGAAAACCATTCATCAGATAAGTAGGATGTAATTAATCCGGGACGTGGATGGATAAATACTCCGCCCATTCCACCTTCTTTAAAATCGATAAGTTGTTGATCAATTTGCTCTTCGGTAATTTCATCATTCCATACCCATAAGGGTGCACTACCATATTCAATAGGAGGATTCTTAAATAGGGACTTTAATTCTTTCATGGAATTTACCTCCGACTTATTGTTTTTTTCATTTGCTTCAACTGTAGAGAAACAAAATCCGACAACTGCAATTATGCTTAATATGTAATAATATATTTTCATTACTATTCTCCAGTTCTAAATCTTAATGAATTTTACATCTAATATTTTTGCAATTTTTTCTATTTTTTTTGCAACATGTCCAACACCAATTGCCATATGGTGTGCAGGGCCTTGTTCTGACCATTCCTTCAAAAACCTTTTTGCACCAATTGGAAATCTGTAGCGGCTATTTGTATTTCCAATATTTAATATCGGACCAGGAACACTTTCCCCTTCAGCGACAAGTAGTTTAATTTTTCCATCTGCTTCTTGTACAACAGAGAGTAAGGTAACAGGACCATGTTTAACACTCATCTGGATTGACAATCCTTTCCCCGGTTTTCCGTGATAGAGAGGTAATGGAACTAATTTTACTTTCCCTTCTGCTATCTTGGCATGACCAGGCCCATCGTGTCCAAGCAACACAATATCGTCATTAAGATCCATTGCATAAAATTCTGAAAAACTACCACCAACTCCCATGATATCCAGAATTTTCATTGCAATCACATTTTTTACCTCATATTCCCCAGCAATAGGAACTCCATACATTGTAAGCAATGTATTCCCAGGAATTACAGAAGTAATGATATCCTCATATCGCTTATCATCCGAACCTTCGTAGTGATATGCCATACACCCAAGTTTCTTGTTCTCGACTAATGTTTCAAGTGCAATTGAACTTTTGGCAGCTCGTAGCAACTCATGTTCGTCACATTTAGAATCTACGACAAAATCCTTATGAAACTGTTCAATCTTTTTCTCAACTTCCTCTTCAGTTGCCTCATTACGAAATTTGAATAATGTGCTCATTTCAAGAATTTCAAAATGACATCCAAAAGCAGAAGATAATTGCATTACATCACTGTAAACATCAAGCATTCCACCATAATAATGTCCTAACAATCCAACTCTTGTCTCACGCAATAACGATGCAACTTTCACAGCCTCTATCCAATCATCAATTTCACTCCATGTAAATTCATCATCCATCGAACCTGTAATTAAATGGTAATCAATTTTTGCTTTATTAAATACACTTGCTACCTCTGGGGCTGAACAAGCTTGACAGTATGCAAGCCATTCACCTGTCATTTTACCACGATCACCTAATGCGTTGAAAGCTTCGTAATCAATTGCCTTTGTGGGTTGGATACTTAATACTATAACCGGGACTTTTAGTTTTTGTACAACTGGAAGAACTGTTGAGCTGAGTGCATATGTAGAGATGTAAAGAAAAATTGCATCAACATTTTGCTTAGCTAAAAAGTCTCCTACATCACGGGCTTTGTATGGATTATCCACAATCCCTGTATTAATTACTTCTATTTTCGTATCTGCATTCGAAATATGTTCTGCTATTATTTCTTGGTATCCTTGCAGACGTTCTTGAAGACCTTCAAATTGAGACCAATATACATCTAAGCCAATTCCATATAATCCAATTTTTATTTTATCCCCTTTATTTCCTATTTCATTTTCAACAATGATTGTTTGATTTCTTTTAGGAACTTCATTTTCTGAAGATATTACTACTGAATAATTTGCAAATAGCAGTATCAACGCTAAGAAAATAATTCTTCTCATTTTTTTTCTTCCTTCTTATTTGATATCGTAAAATAAATCTTCAACGTATACACTATTCAATTAGATTTCTTATTATTCTTCAATAGTAAATTCATAGCTTCCTGCTTCTAAGCTAAAAACTATTAAATTGCTTTTTTGATTATTTAGTATAATGCTTTTATTTGTTTTCTTGTTTTGAGTAATTTTTTCTCCTTTAAGATAAAGAGTAGCCGTACTATTTGGAGGAATAGTTGCGGAGTAAATAACACTTCCTTTATATCTATTCCATGAAGATATTATTTCACCATAAGGCCCATTATGTATGGCCTCAAAATTGTCATGATAAGATACAAAATGAGGTTCTAATATTATATTTTTAAATCCTGGGCTAGCAGTATCTAGTTTAATCCCACCAAGGGCTTTATAATACCATGCACCTATTTCACCAAACATAATATGGTTTAGCGAACCATCAGATTTTGTCCCTAGCTTCCAGTTTTCATAAAGTGTTGTTGCTCCATTAACTATCCACCAACCCCAAGATGGATATGTTTCCTGAGAAGCTACTTTGAAAGCTAAATCAGAATAGCCATTTTCACTAAGTGCATTCAGAATTGTTTTTGTGCCCAACAATCCAACATCAATATGCTCATCGTCCGCAATAACTCTTTTTGCAAGATTCATAGCTACTGTCTCTTTAAATTCTTCTGGAACAATGCCCCAGAAAAGTGCTGCACTTAATTCTGTTTGAAATCCGCTTCCATAAATTCCAGTTTTCGTGTTAAAATATTTTCTATTTATTGCATCTTTAATATTTTTAGACAATGCAGCGTATTTTTCATAATCCCCGTCATTTTTCAGGAGCTTTGCTGCTTTTGATAAAATTAACGCATCGACATAATAATAGATTGAAGAAGTGAATTCAACTGGACTTTTGGACTTTACGGGAACCCAGTCGCCTAATCCCCAATCAGTTAAATACAATGGACTGATTTCTGCGATATGATCAACATATCGTTTAATATTTTCATAGTTTTCTTTGAGTGGACGAGAGTCTCCATAAAACAGATAAAGATTCCATGGAATTATTGCAATAGTGCTAGTCCAATCCGGCCCATTTGCCCATTGATATCCCCAGCTGCTTGTTGGTATTATTGCCGGTAATACTCCGTTAGGTTGTTGTTCGTCTCTATGATCATCTAACCATTTTTCATAAATCGTAATTCCATCAAAATTATAAAGTCCGGTTTCAATCGCAATGTGAGCATCACCAGTCCATCCGTTTTTTTCTCGTTGAGGGCAATCTGTTGGATAACCAAAAAGATTCGACAAATAAGAATTGTTTGCTGCCTCCCATATTTTATTTAAAGTGCTATTAGAACTTTTTATTCTTCCTACTCGGGGAACATCGCTATGCATAAAAACACCGATTAAACTTTCTATTGTTAGCTCAATAGGTTTGCTGCTCACAACCTCTACAAATTGAAATCCTTTGTAATTAAAACGAGGGGAAAAAGTTTCCTGACTTCCACCTTTCATAATGTATATATCAGTTTGAAATGGATCTGTATCATCAGTAGGTCTATAATGCAGATCAATATTGGATTGATCTATTTCCCCACTACTATCTAATTTTTCTGCATGAGTTAACCGCAATACTGTTCCTCTTTCTCCATTTACATTAATTCTACTCACTCCAGAAATATTTTTCCCCAAATCGAAAATATATTTTTTGCTATCTATTTTACGAATGCTTTTTGCAGAAATATCTTCTACATTCCTGATTGGATGCATTGTTTGGGATACAATATTTTGTGAAGGTGCTGAAGTAAGTATTGGCTCTTCCCATTTGGAATCATCAAACTTTAATTTGTTCCACCCAGGTTGCTCCAAGCGTGCATCGTAGTGCTCAGCTGTATAGATGCTGTTGAAGATTATTGGGCTCAAAGATGTTTTCCAGCTTTTATCTGTCGATATGATCTCTTCGGTTCCATCTTTATAAGTAATACGCAAATCCATACAGAATTTAGGTCTTGCTCTCCATGGTGCTTCATCAAAGAACCATACCGCAGTAGATTGATGATTGTACCAGCCGTTTCCAAGTAAAACGCCTATTGCGTTTTTTCCCTTATGCAAATGCGAAGTCACATCGTAACTAACGTAAAGTGTCCTGCGGTCAAACCTTGTGTACATTGGGTCAAGTTGATGATCACCAATACGCTTTCCATTTATATAGAGTTCATAGAGCCCGGCAACAGCAATATGTGCTCGAACATTTTTAATCCTCTTTATTCCTTCAAACTCTTTTCTAAAGTATGGTGCTGGTCTTAAATCAATATCCCTTGTATCAGATATCCAAGTTCCCTTCCAATTATTTACTTTCATCATACCAGTTTCGAAATTGGCAACCTCAGAGTTTGAACTTACCTTTCCATCTTTATCCCAAACATGAACTATCCAAAAATATTTTGTGAATGGCTCAAGCGGTTTTCCTTCATATGAAACCAGCATTTCATCACGACTCACCTTCAGCGAGTTCCACATATTTCCAGCGCCATTTAAAACCTCTGTAGAATCAGTTCCTACACATATCTTATAAGCCTGCTGAATTGCACCTTCTCTTGGATCATTAATTTTCCATTTTAACCGAGGATTTGCCTCATCAATTCCTAATGGATTTACCATGTATTCGCATTGTAATTGCTCAGGGTAACACTGTGCTGTAGTTTTGTTATTTGAAATCATAATTAAAACCATAAAAGTGAATAATAAATATTGTTTCATGATAATTTTCATTCCTCTATCCTTAATAAATAAGATTAAGCTTCTTATCCTATCCGCTGTTTCTCTTTTTCTCCTTATAACTCTATAAGTTCGTTGATAGAGATACGTGTCAGTTGAACATCTTCCTTACCAACAGAATAAATGACCCACAGATTATCTACCAATATTAGCGAATGGGGATATTGAAAACCTTCAGCTTTCCATCTTCCATCATACTTAATTTTTGAAGCTCCACTTCTTATCAGCATTACTTTATCAAAATTTAAACCATCCTTTGATAAGGAGATAGCCAGAGGATCACGTTTACCATTCGGTTCGATATTGCTAATAATATATACTTGGCCGTCAGGGAGTGTACCTGCATTCGCTCGTGCACATCCATCTATCATATCTGTCTTGGTAGGTACTGTCCATTCTTTTCCATTGTCAATGCTGAATGATGCATAATTAAAGTGACTTACTGGTTTACCAAGGTCACGATATATTTTCACCCAAGTACCATTTTTAAGTTGCCATGCTGGCGTAGGTTCGCAAAGTTGATGGGCATCTTCTGCATTTGGTCTTGTAGTGAGATACTTGAAATCCCAAGTAAGTTCATTTTCAGGAAGTTGAAGGAAAGCATTTATCTTATCAACAAGTTCTGGATTGCCAAGAGGAAATACAGGAATTCCAGCTATCACCTTAGCTGGCTCTTTACGAAGCCAATATATATCACCAAGCGTTCCATCTTTATGAAGGGAACGAAACAACCTACCCTGACCGGCATGCCGTGCGTCACCACCATCATCCCATACTTCTGAAAAAGCATATAAAGAATTTTCTATATTTGCAAAACCGTTAGCACATTGTGTGCGTCTTCCCTTGCCATCTTTGTCAGCACCATCAACATTATCCAATGGAGGGAACAGTTCAATAATATATTCCCACGATTCTCCCTGATCAAGCGAACGCCTCCCAAGTACACGCTGACCAGGAGCATCTTCATCAATTTTATGGTTACTCCACATTGTATAAATTATTTCATCATAATATGTAATATGAGGATGATGAGAATAAGTACCAGTTTCAGGATTTGCAACATACAATGTAGTAGTATGCGTGTTTTTCAATAAATCAAATCCTAAGTCTGTCTTACCAGTATCTGGAAGTTGAGCAGTCCATTTGATCTTAGGTAGTTTATCATCTTTATTATCACAACTTATAAAAGTAAAGATTACTAATATTATTAAAATAAATATTAGTTTTTTCATATTTTTTATACCTATTATTTCTGACATTGCCATTAGAGTGGCAGACAGACTTTAAATCATAGCTTTATAACTTTACGGTAATTACAATTAATCTCATTTTTCCAAACTGAATATTCCATACGAAACTCCTCATTTTTGAATTTGCGTATATAAACAAAAAGAGATTCGTTTTTTCTCGAATAAATTGTAATCAACTCACCATCTAAACCTTCAATTGTAATTGAGTGAATAATCATTCCATTATGTTTTAAACTAGATTTTTGTCTTTCCTCATTTACATTCCACAGCAAAGCTTTTCCAGCACTTGGCTACCATGCACAAGTATAACTGGAGTATTGCCTTCAACATAGGGAATATTTTTTAGTGTTTGAATAATGCTTTTCTCAAATATTTTTTGAGTCACTTTATTCAATATCTTTTACACATCGAAAACCCACAAAGTACCTACTGATTTTTTCAGGTAACAAATAATACCTTTGTGTTGTACGAATAAATGAATGGTTATTAAAATTTGAGCCCCCACGCATCACTTTATACTTTTCGCCATATTGTTCCATAGGAGTTTTATTACCAGGGTAGGGTTTGTACCAGTCATCAGTCCATTCCCATACACTTCCAGCCATATCAATGCAACCGTAGGGACTTTCAGGTTTTGCAATGGCACTCCCACGAGAATATTTACTATCCCAAACAACGTAGGTATTATCATAAGTATTACCCCAAGGGAAAATACGACCATCAGTTCCTCGTGCGGCTTTTTCCCATTCTTTTTCAGTTGGTAATCTTTTACCTAGCCATTTAGCATAATCGTTTGCCTGTTTCCAAGTAACAATTACCGGACTATTTTCTTTACCATTTGGAAAGCTAAAATTAGAATCAAATTGTATAAACTCTGCATTACTTACTTCATACTTATCAATATAAAATGCTTCCGTAAAGTCCAAGTGTTGTGGCTTTTCATCGTGGTCACCATACTTACTACCCATAATAAAATTACCGGTTGGTACATATACCATACCTTTAGGAGGAACAGGTTGTTTAGGTTCATTTGCGATAATATTGTCAATCATAAAACTTACAATTACTACAATGATAAATAAATATGATTTCATTTCACACTTCCTTTCAATTACCATTCTGAATCAATAATACCATAGTATCTGCCGAACCAATAATTACGAATCATAGCTGCGGCAGTTCCTTCTTCTTCTGATTCTACGATTTTGACACTACCGTCTTCTTGTGGAATTTTGAATTTCTTTGAACGTCTTTCAAAGCCCCACATATCTTTGATTGCTTGATTTTTCTCATCTGTAAAAACCTCCTCTCCGGTAAGTACTTTATAAACCATTAAAAACCAAATATTACTTTCCCAAGTAAACTCGATATCCTTCCAATCATACCAATGTCTATTTAAACTCATCTTGTATTTAATTAATAATAGAGGGTCTTTTTCATAACGCATTAGCATGTAAAATGATCTTGCTGCATGATAATCATCTCCAACATTTCTCCACGCTTTTGGGAAAAGAATTTTTGCATTTATCTGATGGTCATCATAATGATAACGGTCTATGAGCATATGATATGCAGCACTATATCTTTCCTTACCAGTTATATGGTGAGTAACTTTTAATGCCGCTAACATTTCTAAAGAGTTTAATTCTTGATGTGGTAAGTCAGGACAAAAGTTTCCCCATAAAGTCATTTTCCCGTCTAAATCAGTTAGCTTGAAATTGTTATCAACAACTCTTCCAATAAAACGATCGAGCAATTCAGAAGCTTTTTGTTTGTAATTTTCATCAGCACAAATTTCCCAGAAAGTTCCAACTCCATAAAAAATAGAAGTGAACTTATCAGCACTTAAATCTCCTAACCAACGATAACCAGGCATTGATGATGATTGATGCCATTCGTGATACCACAAAGCTTCTTCATGCCAAAGTGGTTTATCAGTTTGATTAAAACTGCGTGCTACTAAACCTGGAACTCCAGTTACTTTTTCAAGTTTTAAGATTCCTTCTAAAATCTGATTAGCAATTTCTCTATCTTTTTGATTTTTTGTTAAAGCATACTTATGAGAATAAGCGGCAAGCATTTCAGATGTTGGGTCAAGGCAATCAGCTTGAGAACCAACTATTGGGCGGTCTAAACCAGCTGGAGGAAATATTACGTGCTGCATTATTGTTCCTTCATTCCAATGGTTTCCCAACATTAGCTTGTCAAACATATCAACTTTTAAATACAGTGGATCTGTTATTTGAGGAAATTCATTCACTATTTGCGCAGAAATTGTGTTGCTAATAATCATGAATGAACAATAAGCAAAGTATATTCTCAAAAGTTTATTCATCTAGACTTACCTTTTATATTTTCTAATTAAAATTTGTAATAATTTATTTTTCAGTTTTTTTCTTGTAATGAATTTTGCGTGCATCATCCACATCATCCATTGAAGGTCCTTGTTCAATTTTACGCCAGTCTATAGTTTTATTATATTTTTTCATGGACAATTCTGCATCATATATACGACTATCATGTCGCTCTAATGTGTACGGAGTAAAATCTGGTTCATCTGTAAAAAAATCTTGCAACAATGATGCAGTCACATCAAAGTGATTTACATAAGGAACATTTAATATATTGTATATAGTTTTTAATATTGCTCCAAAGTTGGCATGAGTATGTGAAACATATCCTTTTTTTACATATGGACCAGCCATCATCAAAATCGAACGATGACCATCAACATGATCAACACCCCCTTGTGGATCATCTTCTGTTATAATAACGAGCATATCTTTCCAATACTTAGTCCTCGAAAGGAAATGAAGAACGCGACCAACAGCCAAATCGTTATCTACCATAAAAGAGTGTGGATAGGGATATCCATCTTCCGGACGAATTCCTGCACCATGATCGTTGGGGATCATCATAGTAACTAAAGGTGGCATTTCTTCTTCGCCTTCAATCCATTTTTTAGTAAATTCTGTTTCAAACTGATCCATTCTATATTGATCTGGTATATTCATATTATATCCAGCATAGTTATGGCTTGTTCTCTTGAAGAGTGCTCTTTGCATTGGTATCATTATTCCATGAGCAGCTCCGGTACTAGTATCATACCAATCTTCTCTTTCATGACCACTTTCATTAGCTTGCCCAAAATTATAGAACTCAACATTTTCCCTTTCGAGTGCTTCCCAAAGTCCACCGATCTCTGCATAATCTTCTGGATCGACACTTCCAATTGTTTTTGGAAATCTACGTCCTTCTGCTTTAGAAAATGGCATAACAGTTTTACTTGTGCTTGCATTAGCTTCTACCCATTCATTGGGAATTACACCAACCAACCAATGGTGTCCATGTACAGATGCATCACTATCGCAGTAATAGTTATCAGAAAAAGCAAATTGCTTTGCAGCTTTATGATGATTTGGAGAAATTCTTAAGTTAGGAAATTCTTTTTGAAGTGAATCAGGTAATGTATATTCATTGTTTACTCCATACCTGGCAAGTGAACTATCGCCCTTAGCATTTTTTAACTGACCAAACACTTCATCATAAGTTCTATTTTCCTTTGTGATGTACACTACATGTTTGATAGGACTTTCTCGAAGTCCAGGTAACGGAGGCAAAGGATTTATTCCATCATCTACAATGCTTGATTCAATAAATGTGTTATTGATAGCTTGTTTAGTATATTCTGTTAATACTGAATCAGACGGCATGCTAACTTTTTGAAAACTTCCTAATTGTATATCACCAACATAATGGCCTTGTTCCGGGCTTACAAAACCTTCTCCTCCATTTGGACCAGCACCAAGTCCTCTACAACTAATTATATAAATATTTTTTTCATCTTTTGAGAGTTCCACTCTTGTCGGACCCCAACCTGATGGGATTAAACCTTTAGTTGTTTTACTAGGAATATCAATTACTGCAACAGCATTGAATCCTAAAAGTGCTACAAATAATGTTTTTTCATCTTTACTCATTGTAATTCCAAAAGGTAAAGAACCACGTAATTTGTCTATCCGTTTATCAATTTGAATTGGAATATGTCCCACAATCTTTTGGTTTCTATGATCAATAATTGAAATATTATCATTAGTAGCATTTGTTACATAGGCATATTGTTCACCTACTGCAATAGAATTAGGACTGGCTCCACCCACAACTTCTGCATCCTCTACAGTTTGACCAATTTGGTGGCCAGTTTTGAATTTACTAATAACCTTGTCATTATTGAGATCAATAGTAAATACACTCATTGCATCTGGGTGAAGGGGGCTACCGAGTCCTGGGATTTTTCTTCCTTCTACTACTGTCCCTTCGATAGATTCTTTTGTATTCTCTCCGTACGGATGATGAGGGATCCTTAATGAATCATAGTTTTCCGGAGTAGCTCCTTCTATTAGCGGATAAGAATAAACTCCTACATTTGCGACAAAGGCTTGTTTTTTATCTGGGCTTAGAGCTAAACCGAAAGGTTGACGACCAACTTTAGTGGATGCAGCAATTTTTCGAGTAGTTAGATCAATACGAACCATTCTGAAATTTCCCCGGTCAAGAACCAATAATTCATTTTCATCACCATTTAGCAACAGATCTGATGTAAAACTATCCTGATAGTCCACACCATCTACAATTCCATTGAGGTCTAATGAATAAAGTTTTTCTAATTTTTCGACATCATATATTATAACAGCACCATTGTTACCACCACTTAAATATACATTTTTTGAATCTTGTGAAAAGGCAACACCCAAAAAAGATCCGCTTGATAAAGGTGATTTTATCTTTTTGTCGTAGCTTGGAACTCTTATATCATTTAATGATTCCAAATCAATAATTGTAATAACACCATTGTGCAGGGTTACTGCTTTGTTTCCGTCAGGTGAGATAGCCATACCATAGGGATCATGTGTAATACGTAAAAATTCCCCGACTGGTGTTGCATAACGACCACTCGGGAGAACCGATATACCATTTATATTAATTTTACAGAACTGATCCTTTCCTGGAACTTGTAGAATCTTTACTGATTTATTACAACCAGCAATTATGAGTATCACTAAAAATGATAAAAAGTATTTGGTTATCATAATTTCCCTTTTAGAATAATAAAACGTTAATGAAACAATACCGATGATGGAACTTCTTGTTTTTCAAATCCGGGACCTTCCCACATAAGTTTTAGAAAACAAGATCCACCACCCTGAAAATATTTTAATTTAAGTGCATGCTTACCAGATTTTAAGCCTACAGATGCAAATCTTTCAAATGCGGGATGTAATCCATCACTATTGATGATTTCTTTGCCATTCAGAAATAATTTTGATCCATCATTTGATATTAAATAAAAAGTGTATAATCCATCATTTGGAATTTGAATGTATCCTTCCAGATTAAATGCAAAATATTGTTCCCTATCCTTCTGATCTATATTGATTTTAGATACTAAACCAGACTTATTTGGCATCATTGCTTGAAAGTCCGCAACTCGATTAAATATCCCACTATAATAATCATAGCTTAAACCTGGTTCGACTTTTACTGGTTCATCAAATAACATAAATTCGACTTTCTCAACAATTGAATTAGCTGGTAAGCTTATACGCTCATCAACATACGCAATCATATTTATTGTTGTGGTTTCAATAATTGGGAATGGATTTATATATAATTTTGAATTATTTGTAGGCTCGCTACCATCAAGCGTATAATAAATCCTTGCTCCTTCAGTATCACAAGCTAAGGAAACATTTGTTTTTTTCAGAAATAATTGACTGTCAGATATTATATAAGGTGTAGTAATAATATCCTTAATATTGTTAAGTTGAGGCGTTGGACTATCTGCAGCCCATTTTTTATTGGGAGCAAATCCCATTTCCAATATTAATTCACCACCATTAACAACTTCAGAATGTTCAAACCAAAATTTGTTTAGTGGTCTCCCATTCAATTCTGCTGATTGAATATATCTATTACTCTTTGAAAAATTCTTCGCTGTAATAGTAAATTCCGTTCCACTATAATATTTATCATCTAACTGAATTGTTACTTTTTCAAATAGTGGACTCGAAATTTCATAAACAGGTTTCGATGAGGCACCTCCATCCATTTGGAACAAACCCATGGCACTCATTACAAACCATGCGCCCATTTGTCCCTGGTCCTCATCTCCAGGATAACCATTAACCGGACCAGTTCCATAATAATTATCTAGAATTTCTCTCACCCACTTTTGCGTAAGCCATGGCTTTCCAGAATAATTAAATAACCAAGCAGCCTGCATATTTGGTTGATTGCTATGGTTCACATATTGGCTAACATAATTTGGTTTAGATAATTCAAATCCTTCTTCTAGTCTTTTATTAAACCTATTAATACCAATCAAATTGGTTAATCCTTTCACATCATGTGGGGCGAAAAAGGAATACTGCCATGCATTACCTTCTACATAATCTTTACTACCAAAATTATCTTCTTTACCAACAGCTTTAACGACTGGAGTAAAATGCTTTAGCCAGGGCCCTCCAGAATGTTTTGGTCTAAAGTAGCCAGTCGATGGATCGAACACATTTTTATAATTTTGAGACCTACTCATAAAGTATTTATAGTCATCATTCTTCCCAAGTGAATTCGCAAATTGAGCCACGCTCCAATCATCGTATGCGTATTCTAGAGTATTTGAAACCGGACCATCATCTAAAGATATAAATCCTGTTTTCATATATGGTTTTAAGTTATGGTTTCCAACAGAACCACCGCATTCGTGTACTCGACCCGGATTGGTTTGGATTTCTTTAATCGCCCGATAAGCTTTGTCAATATCATAATTTCTAATCCCCTTTTGATATGCACCAACTATGAAGGGAATTTCATGCGATGCAACCATAATACTTGAATATTCGATTCCTCCCGGACCTTTTGGTAACCATCCTCCTCGATCATAAATTTCTAATAAAGAATTAACCCATTTGTTTGTAACATCCGGTGTGATCAATGACCATAATTGGTTGAGATTCCAAAATGTATTCCAAAATGCATCACAACCATAAATCGGCGAATCCGGGTTTTCTAACTGTTGCACATTTTCACACACATCAACATATTTCCCATTTACATCACTAAAAATAGTACGTGCACAATAGGCGCGATACATATTTGTATAAAACTTTATTTTATTAGTTTCAGTACCGCATTCTACTTTTACTTTATTCAGAAGATCATTCCAAGTTTCTCTGACATGTTGATGAGCTGCATCAAAATCCCAACCAAACTGCGTCGTCTCAATTTCCAAATTAAGTCGAGCCTGCTCAATACTTACAAAGGATATACCAGTTTTGACAATAATTAATTGATTATATAAAGTAGAGAAATTAACTAAAGCTCCAATATCAATATTATTCTTAGTTGAGATTTCACTAATCTCAGTGACAATTTTATTACCTTTCCACCCAGTCATAGATTCGAAAGCCCTACTAAATTGAGCAACAAAATGAATTGTATAGTCGTTCCACCCTTCTTTGCGTTTAACAAATCCAACAATTTCTGTATTATTTACTTTTTTGATTGAGGCTTCAATAATTGTTGAGCGGTCTTCTTCAGGAACTTCAAGATCAAAAAGAATATGTGCATCTTTTGTTTTAGGAAATGTATATCTCTGAATTCCAGTTCTTGTGGTTGTAGTTAGTTCGGCTTTAATATTGTAATCATCTAAATTTACTGAATAGTATCCTGGCGATGCCTGTTCATTAGTATGAGTAAATCTCGATCGATAACCCTCATCCGGATTGTTCTTAAGGCCAGGTTTAATTTTAACCTTTCCTATTGTTGGCATAGTTAAAATACTGCCCATCTTCCACGAGTGTATAAAGCCAAATCCAGAAATACTCTCAATTGAATATTCATAACCCGCATCCATTTGCCAATCATCAGTATTATCTGGACTCAATTTTACCATTCCAAATGGCATTGTTGGACCTGGGAAAAGCATCCAGCGAGAACTTGAAGTACCTGAAAACGGATCAACGTAATCTACCGGCGATTTGTCTTGAGAATACAAATTTGAACAAATCAACACTACTAATAATAAAAATAATCTCTGCATTTAGGATTCCTTCTAATTGATATGAGATTGGAGGTATGAAATAATTGAATGCTTACTCGCAATCATTTTATTGTATAATAAATTACTTATAGATTATTATTTAAATGTATCCGAAAAAATTTTAGGAGTTCTAGTTATCTTTTTACTACTATAATTATAGAATGCAATATTGGTTTTTGCTCTTACAATTACTTTATCATTTGCGATATTGACAAAACGGTAGTATATATCACAACCAGCGTTTGATATATCAGCTACTGCAACATCAATTCTAAGTTTATCTCCATAAAATCCTTCAGCAGAGAAATTAATTACTGCATCCATCATAATTATTCCAGTTCCACCAATATTTGCTTCAGTAAAACCTTTATCTGCCAACAATCTAACTCTGGCTTCATGTATTATTCCTAATACCGATTCATTACCAAGATGTCCACCATAATTGAGATCTGTAATTCTTATATCAATTTGAGTTGAAAAAATAAATTTTTCTGGAATAACTAATTTTATTCTAGCCATACCTCCCCATTTTATTTATTACCATAAGTTTTCCCTTTCCAATTATCCGTACGGAAAGGAGAAGCTGGCAATCCAGCTCCATTATATAAATTACAAATTGGATTGGACGCCCAGGCATATCTTACAGCAACCGGACTTTTTACTTTTGAACTCCAAACAACTACTTCGTCACCTTCAATTTTAGCTTTTGCCCAGACAAAATTTTTGTCTTCTCCCGCAATAGCAAATCCTTTTAGACTTTTACTTGACTTAATCTTTAATCCTTCATCAGTATTACTAAATTGTATTCTAATTTTGTTATCATTAATTAGCATAGAATTATACATTGGTCCAGAATATGGGACATCTTTGCTATAAACTTTGGCTAATCCGTTTAACGCCAAACGAATACCCACATCTTGTTTATTTTTAGGATGAATGTCCTTTGCTTCTCCAATATCAATTGTAACTGCCATTCCTGTATTCTCTAGTTCTAACGCCATAGTTTGAGCTTCTCTTAACTCAGCCCAAGAATCATCTGCTGGTTTTGATTTAATATCTTTAAAATTGGCAAGTTGTACAAAAAGAAATGGGAAATCCCCTTCTCCCCAACATTCTCGCCAATCATTTATGAAAGTTTTAAAAAGAGATCTGTATTGGTAAGCCCGCTCAGCATTGGCTTCTCCTTGATACCAAATTGCACCGCTAATTCCATATTGGATTAATGGATTAATCATACCATTATACAATACAGTTGGACGGTTGGCACCAGTATTACTTGTAGGCTTTTCTGGTAATTCCCCTAGATCAATTTTAATTGGGTCTACCTTAAACTTCCAGTTACCGCTAAGAATTATGGATTCTTTTTTGTTATTCAATTTCATTTTTTTGGCCGGTCCATATAATCCTCCAACATTTCCAATATCAAGAACTTGAACCAGTATTCTATTCTTTCCCTCCTCAACTATAGAACCTGGTATTTTATACTCTCTCATATCTGAAACGTCTATTCCTCTTCCTACTCGATGACCGTTAAACCAAGTAATATCATAATCGTTGATCTTCCCTAATGATAGAAGTAAGTCCTCTCCTTTCCATGTTTTAGGAACTTCAACATCTTTACTAAACCACACTACTCCATCCAAATCCAAACCTGCATCTTCCCAAATAGTTGGGAGATTCATAGTTTGCCATTTTTGAGTGCTATAATTTGATTTTTCATATCCATGATTTAATATTCCGCTCTCACTCAGGATTTTTTCAATCTTATCCGGCCATTCGTTTATTTTCTTTTTAACTGCAGTAGTTTTTTCGTCATCTGTTCTATTGTCTGATTCTATATAATTTACTAAATCAACAAACTCAGGTATTTTCTTTAATGATTGACCACTAGTCCACGCTTCAACAACAGTTCCTCCCCAAGAGGTATTGATAAGTCCTATTGGAACATTTAATTCTTTATGTATTCTTCTACCAAAAAAATATGCAACTGCTGAAAATTCTGGAATAGTTTCTGATGAACATTCTTTCCATCCTTCACTCATAATACTGTCTTGCGGAGTATTAGCCATTGTTTTCTCAACAGTCAATAATCTTATATTTGGGTAGTTAGCGTTTGATATTTCCTCCTTATAATTCTTAATTTTTCCAGATCCGGCAAGAGGCATCTCCATATTAGACTGACCTGAACATATCCATACTTCACCAATCATTACGTTGTTGAATGTCAAAGTATCTACCCCTATTATCCTCAGCTGATTCGGCCCTAGTGCTGATATCGGATCTAAGTACAGTGACCATTTACCGCTTGTATCTACTATTACACTTTTTTGCTGATTATCTATATTCACAATTACCTCACCACCAGGCTCTGCAGTACCCCATATTTTATTTTCTTGCTTTTGCTGAAGTACCATATTGTCTGTAAATAGTGAAATCAATTTAATGTCTTTTGCAGGATTTGGAGAAAATTGACAACTCAAGAGGAATTGACAAATAATATAAAACAACGAAATTTTGATAAATAATGATCGACTAGTTACTTTCATTGTGGCCATTTTATACCTTTAGTGTAATTTGGAATTATTAGTTTCTATTAATAAATAAAATGTTTCCTGGAATAGATTGATACTGTATATTATCAGAACTGTACGACAATAGAAGAACCTTAGTTCCACCACTTTGGAAATACTCAACACACAGTTCGTGTTTTCCCTCTGTAAGATATACTGATCCACTAAGCTGTTTTGATGCATGTTCGCCATCATTATCAACAACTAATTTTTGATCTATATACAATTTACTTCCATCATTTGAGGATATGAAAAAATCATATTCTCCAACCTTATCAATTTGGATAAAAGTTTTAAACTGAAGTGCAAAATTTCGTTTTGGGCTCTTGATATTATCTAATCCAAATTGATACACTTTCCCCTTTGTATTCGGTTCTAATTCATTAAAATTAGGAAGCATTTTAAATGCCCCTTCAAATAAACTCCACGTTATACCATTTTGAACCGGATCAACAAAGTCATATACTGCTTTAGATTGAAGACTGGGATTATAGTTATCCCTGTAAGCTTGTGCTTTAATTATAGTCTTTTCATTTATTACCAATGGCTTGCTATAAACTAAAGAATTTCCTCTTGGCTCACTACCGTCAATAGTGTATCGAATAACTGCTTCACTATCCTTACACGAAATTGATGTTACAACTTTATCACCAATAAATACTGTAGTATCTTTCTGTGAGATCACAGGGGATGTAACATAAGGTTTAGTTATTCTCCGTTTAATTCCTTTAGAAGTAAATGAATATTCACCTGACTCAACACTAAAAATCGCGTAATTATCATCCCAGCCTACAAATGATACATGATGATTATTCGATGCCAGTGCATTTCCTTCCAAGACATCTTCTTTATTTAGGGTAGGAACATAAACTATTGCGGTTGTATTTCCCGGAATAGCAATATTCCAAATAAATTTACTTTCTTCTAATTTCCATTCGCTTTTTATTTTTCCATAAATGGAATTATATGATGCATCTACATAACTTAAATCACCCAATACTTGTGACTTCATAACTATATTTTTAAAGGCTGGAATAGAAGGATCCGTTTTAATACCTGCTAAATTCTCATAAAACCAAATTATAAGATCTCCAAGCAACATTACATGATTTCCCGAATTCATTCCAGGATCACCATGATCTCCATTCCAAAGTTCCCAGATAGTAGTAGCACCCTGATCTACCATATAACCCCAACTTGGATATGATCTCTGTGACGCTAAAGTATAAGCAACATCAGCGTGGCCATTATCGGTTAGAGTACGCATTAACCATTGCCCACCTATAATTCCATTACCAACATGACTTTCACTAAATCCTAATATTTTTTGTAAAAGATTATTGACAATGCTTTCTTTATGTTCCGTTGGGACCAAGTTAAAGGCTAGAGCTAGAATATTAGAAGTATGACTATTATTACTATACTGCAAATTATTTAGATCAAGGAATTTTTCATTAAAGGCATTTTTCATTTTACTTGAAGACTTGGAATAATTTTCCACATCTTTATCTATACCTAATAGACTAGCAAATTTCTCCATAAGTTTTAATTCGTAATAAAAATAAGCTGTCCCAATAAATTCTGAACTTGTTGTTCTGAGTGGATCATTTGTGTGAATAAGTTTTAAATCTTCCGGTGGGACACACCAATCACCGTAAGTATCTTTAGGCATAATATCATTTTTCAGAAACTGACTCATGTAGCTAATCCATTTCTGCATATATGGATAATTTGTTTCAATTGTTTGTAAATCTCCATATTGGTTATACAACATATCAGATGCAAATAAATATGTGCCGGGCCAGGTTGTATTGTCACTATAAATTGGCCAGTATGATGGAGCAACATCTGGAATACTTCCACTCTCTAGCTGAGCATCTTGAATATCAGTAACCCATTTATTATAAAGTTTGGATATATCAAAAATAAAACTCTCTCCCGTGCACTCTGCTGATCTATCACCAAGCCATCCTTGCCTTTCATCTCTTTGCGGACAGTCGGTTGGCATGCTTCTATAATTACCCCTTATTCCCCAATATGCATTTTCGTAAATATTATTAATCAGTGGATTTGAACAACTGAATGTTCCGGAAATATCCAAAGCGTCATGAACAACTTTTCCATTAATTGTTGTCAGATTGGGAGTTCCAGGGTATCCAATCATCTCTACAAATCTGAATCCGTGATAGGTAAACTTTGGCTCCCAGCTTTCATCCCCATCACCTTTAAGAATATAAGTGTCTGTTACCTCAGCACCACGGATATTATCTAAAAATAAACTTCCATCGTCATTTACTGTTTCAGAAAATCTTAAAGATACCTTATCTCCCCTATTCCCCTTTACGAAGAGCTCAACCCAGCCAACCATGTTTTGCCCCATATCAAAAATGAATGTGCCTGGTTTGATTTCCTTTACAGAAATTGGATTTACTTCCTCCATAATTTTTATTGGCTCATTAGGCTGAGCACATAATTTTTCGCCAGGTTTTTCTACTAGCTCCGCACTCATCCAATTTGAATCATCATAATTATTTTTATTCCAACCATCCAGTTCCATTCGCGAATCGTAAACTTCTCCATCGTATTCATTGTTAATGCGAGTTGGTCCATCAGTTGTAAGTTTCCAAGTTTCATCTGTAATGATAGTCTTAGTAGTTCCGTCCTCATACTTTATTTCAAGTTGACATAAAACCTTTGGGAATCCATACGTTCTAGTTTTTGTTGGTTCCGCTCCTCTGGGAGCAAAATAACGGCCGTTGCCCAAAATAATCCCAATAGCGTTTTCATTAGCAGCTAAATTTTTGGTTACATCAAAAGTCATATAAAACGTTCGTTTATTATATTCTGTAAGACCAGGTGCTAAAACTTGATCACCAATTTTTTCCCCATTAAGATAAAACTCAAATAGACCAAGACCGGAAATAAAAGCAGTTGCAGATTTGATTTTTTTATTTATATCAAATTCTTTTCTAAGCATTCGAGATGTAAGTTTTCTATGTGGATCATCTGGATTATCCTCTTTAACAGCTTTATCTAAGCCAATCCATTTAGCTTTCCAGTCAGATTCGTTTAACAGCCCTGTTGTCCAGAAGTCTGGTTCGCTTGAGTGATATTCACCATCTTGATCCCAGACTATTACTTTCCAGAAATATTTTAGATTACTCTGAAGTTTATTTCCCTCATAATATATTTGGATTGATTTATCAGAAACTACTTTTTTACTATCCCATATATCTGCTTGACCCGTTTCTAATTTTTCTAAGCTTGTTGCGACTAATAGCTGATAGCCACTTTGTTTCGCACCGCGTTCTTTTGCCTCCATATTCCAGCTGAATCTAGGCTTCTCAACATCCACACCAAGGGGATTAATTTTGTACTCACATCTTAAGTTAGTTATCTTCAGTTCAGCACCTATTAAGGAAACTGATAAAATTAAAAGAATGAATAACATATTTAATATTGTTTTCATTATTCATATCCCTTTTAGTTGTAATTGTTTAATAATTCAACTAATCTATCAGGATAATTTGTAATAATTTCGTTAACTCCCAACTTGATCATTCTTTCCATATCTTCTTTTTTATTAACTGTCCATACTGCAACCTCTTTTCCAGAAGCTTTAGCCATCTTCATAAAATTTTCATCAACAGTTTTGTAATTCACACTAAGTAGATGAATATCCTCGGTAAAAACATCTACATCTTCCGGCAACTGTCCAAAAATATAACCAACCTTTGCGTCCTTATTTATTTCACGAATTTTTCTTATTTCATCAAACTTAAATGAAGTGAAAACTACTTGATCTAAAAAATTATTATCTTCGACAATTTTCAAAGATCTTTCGGCTAGTTTTTTTTCGTGTTTATTAGCCTTCAGTTCAATATTTAATTTCATCTTTCCTTTTACTAAACTGATTACCTCTTGAAGAGTTGGAATTGGTTCATTTTTATAATCAGCAGAATACCAGGATCCAACATCCAATCCCTTCAAATCTGCATAATTCATTTCCCAAATATTTTTATCTACTCCAGTTGTCCTCTTGAGAGATTTATCATGAAGAAGTATTATTTCTCCATCCGCAGTTTCTTGCACATCTAATTCGCTCATGTAAGACTTCATTTCGATAGCTTTTTTCATTGCTGATAAAGTATTCTCAGGAGCATATCCTGAAGCACCTCTATGAGCGACAATTTTAATTTGATCATTATCATTTTTTATTTTATTAGTTTTTACATTGTTTGTCTTTCCTTCAGAACAATTTTGCATTAGAAGCATAGTTATTAGAATTATTAATGTTTGAATAGTTTTCATACATCTCTCGAAGGTTTATTGAATGGTAAATTAGGTTTAATCATTTTAGTAAATCTAATATTGAGAATATTAAAAACATACTTTTATAAATTTAGTCAAACGATTGTTTAAGGTCAATTATCAATATATTTATTTTAATTATGAAATGATATTTGCGCGAATAACTAATATCTATATTTTAATTGTGATTATTTTCCACAATCTTCATAATTAATTGAACTTAACTTGAATTTAAGCAATCGATTGCATAATATTCTAAGATGTATTATACATGGTTGTATATCGCTTATTTTTAATTCATAGAAAAACTAAACTTTATTTTAATCTTTAACTAGAAGGAATAATGGTAATGTCAAAGACTTTAAAGGTAATTTCTCCAATTGATTCAAGTATTTATTACGAATTTGAACTTCATAATCAGGATGATATTAATTCAGCTTTAAAAGCAGCAACAACTGCTCAAATGAAATGGAAAGATATACACGTTTCAGAGAGAATTAAATACATAAATAAGTTTATTGACGCATTTGAAAGTAATAAAGACAAGATAAGTGAAGAATTAACCATGCAAATGGGTCGTCCTATTTCGTACTCCCCTTTTGAGGTAAATGGCACAATTGAACGTGCACGCGGAATGGTAGAATTAGCTGAGTCTTCACTGGCTCATGTATTAGTTGAAGAGAAAGAAGGATTCAACAGATATATAAAACGTGAACCTTTAGGAATAGTTCTAGTAGTTCCAGCTTGGAATTATCCATCCCTGATTGCAGTAAATAGTATTGTACCAGCATTATTGGCAGGAAATGCTGTTCTATTAAGACACTCAGCACAAACTCCACTTGTCGCCGAACGATTTTTTGAGGCATTTCAAAAAGCTGGTTTACCGGAAGGTCTTTTCCAATACTTACATTTATCACATGAAGATACAGCGAAGGTAATTCAGGATCCAAGAATTGGTTTTGTCGCTTTTACAGGCTCAGTGAATGGCGGTTATGAAATTCAAAAAGTAGCTTCTAAAAGATTTATAGGTGTGGGTCTGGAGCTTGGTGGAAAAGACCCAGCTTATGTCAGATCGGATGCTGATGTAAATTATGCAGTAGAAAATTTAGCAGATGGCTCATTTTTTAATTCAGGCCAGTCTTGCTGCGGTATTGAACGAATTTATGTTCATGAATCAGTTTACGACCAATTTGTTGAAGGATTTGTTGAAGTAGTTAAAAAACATAGAGTGGGAAATCCCCTTGATCCTAATACTACATTAGGACCCGTAGCAAAAAGAAGCGGAGCCAATTTAGTTAGAAAGCACATCGCAGATGCAGTAGAAGCTGGTGCTCGTAAAATGATTGATGAGTCATTATTCCCTGAAGCAAAAGAAGATACAAACTATTTAGCTCCACAAGTATTGGTTAATGTTGATCACAGTATGGATGTTATGTATGAAGAGAGTTTCGGACCAGTAGTAGGAATAATGAAAGTGAAAGATGACGAAGAAGCACTGAAATTAATGAATGATAGTCCATTCGGATTAACAGCCTCAATCTGGACAGAAGATGAAAATGCGGCAATAAATATTGGCGACAAAGTTAATACAGGAACTTGGTTTATGAATCGCTGCGATTATCTTGATCCTCATTTAGCTTGGGTTGGGGTTAAGGATTCAGGTAGAGGTTGTTCTTTGTCCAAGGTTGGATACGATCATTTAACCAGGCCCAAATCTTATCATTTAAAAATTAAACATAAATATATATAAAAATGTTAAGGAGATAAATAATGCCATTATTGAGACACACATATAGTTTCCCAACTAGAATCGAATATGGCCCGGGAGCTTTAGCAGACTTGCCAAAGATTATTAAAGGTGAGGGATTTTCAAAGGGTTTGCTCGTTACGGATCAAGGTATTGAAAGTATCGGATTAGCTGATAAATTACGATCCTATTTCTCTGAAGTTGGAGTAGCAATATACAATTACAGCGATGTAGTATCAAACCCAACAGAACAAAATGTTATAGATGGGACTAATGTCTATAAAGAGAATAATTGCGAGTTTATTATCGCACTTGGCGGAGGTTCTCCAATTGACGTTGGTAAAACTATAAAAGTTACTGCTGTTCATGACGAGTCACTTGAGAAGTTGGATGATACAAAGGGTGGAGACAAATTTATTGTAAAAGAAATGCCACCCTTTTATGCAGTCCCTACAACTGCCGGAACTGGAAGCGAAGTTGGCAGAAGTAGTGTTATAACTGTAAAATCTACTAACAAAAAAACAATTATTTTTTCTCCCCAAATGATGCCGGATATTGCAGTACTTGATCCAACGATAACTTTTTCGCTTCCACCAAAATTAACAGCAGCAACTGGTGTAGATGCTTTTGTCCATAACCTTGAGGCATATATTATGGATGTCTTTCACCCATTTGCTGATGGTTTGGCAAAAGAAGGAATTTACCGCTCATTTAAATATTTACCAATTGCTGTTAATGATGGGAATAATATTGAAGCACGGGGTGAAATGCTTATGGCTTCTGCAATGGGAGCAACAGCTTTCCAAAAAGGATTAGGGATCAATCATTCAATCGCTCATGCTCTGAGTGTATTTTACGATACTCATCATGGACTTGCAAATGCTGCTGTACTTGTTGAAGTAATGAAATATAATATTTCTGATGATAAAGTGAATAGCAAAATGGCCGCATTGGGAAGTCTATTAGGAACAGACAATGATGCTTCATCTGTAATTTCTGCAATTGAAAAATGGCTTAAGAAAGTTGGAATGCCAACAGACTTAAAAGATATTGGAGTTAAAGTGGAAGATATTGAAGCTATTGAAGAATATGCAATGGAAGATCCTTGTCGTCCACTAAATCCAAAGACTGTGATGAAAGGCGATGTAACAAAAATAATTGAAAATTTATTATAGAAAAGGAATTGACCTATTATGATCAAAGCAATAACTTTTGATCTTTGGGATACAGTATTTATTGATGATACTGATGAACCAAAAAGAAAAGTAGCTGGCAAACCTACAAAAGCTATTGAAAGAAGAATGCTTGTAAAACAATTTGCTGATAAATATCAACCTATATCCCAGGCTATTGTAAATGCAGCCTACGATGCGCAAGACGCTGCTTTCAGAAAAGCTTGGCACGATCAACATATTACTTGGACTGTCGAAGAGCGACTTGAAGTTGTATTTAAAGGAATTGGTTTAACACTACCAAAAAATGAAATGACTGAATTGGTAAGACTTCATGAAGAGATGGAATTGGAATTCCGTCCTGACTTTGTTCAAGGTGTTCATGATTCAATTAAAATTTTGAGCAAAAAATATAAACTTGGCGTAATATCTGATGCTATTTTTAGTCCTGGTAGATCATTGAGAAAATTACTAGAAGATGAGGGATTGTTGCAGTACTTTTCAACATTTGTTTTTTCTGATGAAGTGGGTTGTTCAAAACCAGCCGATTGTGTTTTTATTGCAGCTAAGGAAAGCCTGGGTGTTGAATTTAATGAAATAGTCCACATTGGAGATAGAGAACATAATGATATTCTAGGTCCAGAAAAAATGGGGATGAAATCAATTCTTTGTCTAGCTGCTCTCGATCGTGGTAGTGATAGAAACAGAGCTGATGCATTTTTTGAAAATTATGATGTGTTACCTAATCTAATTGATAATCTTGGGAACAAATAATTTATGAAACAATTAAAGTTTATTATTGTTGACGCATATCCAAAAGTAAGCCGTGACCAGTTTAATGAAGTAGGAATGACCACAGCAGGTAAACTATATGCAAAATTGCTTCTTCAACACATGCCTGATGCAAAATATGATATTTTTTATTCAAGCGATCCTGGCATTGATCTTCCAAACGAAGAAGAAATAAAAAAGTATGATGCTGTTCTTTGGCCCGGATGTAATCTTACTGTTTATCATGATCATGATGAAAGAGTTATCAAAATGGTAGATCTTTGTAAGCTTGCTTATGAAGTTGGAGCGCCTCAATTTGGAAGTTGTTGGGCTGCACAAATTGCTGTTTATGCAGCTGGAGGTGAAGTAAAAGTAAATCCAAAAGGAAGAGAGATGGGATTGGCAAGAAAAATTCATCTTACTCCAGAGGGTTTAAAACATCCTATGTATGAAGGCAAACCGCCGGTCTTTGATGGTTTTATTAGTCATGATGATGAAATTACAAAACTGCCTGAAGGGGGTGAGTCGCTCGCATCAAACGAGTTTACAAATGTGCAAGCCGTTTCAATAAAACATAAGAGAGGTGTATTTTGGGCTCCCCAATATCATCCAGAATACGATCTTCATGAAGTTGCAAGATTAATAATTGCAAGAGAAGAAAAACTGATAAAACAGAATTATTTTAAAAATAGAGATGACTTAGTTACATATGTTGAAGATCTCGAAAAGATTTTCAGTGATAATTCAAGAAAAGATTTAAGATGGAAATATGGAATCGATGAGGATGTTCTTTCAGATTCAATTAGGCAAGTAGAATTTGTTAATTGGTTAAACAAATTGGTTATTCCTCTTTCTCAAAATTCAGAATAAAATTAGACATGGTAAACTTTGATTACAAAATTATTAGGTGAAAAAAGCTCACTACGAACTTGGCAAATTAAAATATTTAGTGCAACATGGATAGCCTATGTCGGTTACTACTTTGCACGTAAAGCATTTTATGTTGTTAAAAGTCCGCTTGCCGATTCTCTTGGTTTTACAGCTCTCGATTTAGCTCATCTTGGCACTGCCTACTTAGTCTTTTATATGGTTGGACAGTACTCAAGCGCCTTTTTCGGTAGAAAACTGGGGCCAAAATTACTACTCCTTGTTGGAATGGGTATTTCTTTAGTATGTAATTTTGCTTTCGGAATATCTAATAGTTTTTGGACTATTTTCCTCTTCCTGGCAATAAATGGATTAGCTCAAGGTACCGGTTGGCCTGGCTGTATTGGTTCTCTTGCTTATTGGTTTAAGAGAAAAAAAAGAGGAACAATTTTAGGTTTTTGGTCAACCTGTTATCAGGTTGGTTCTGTAGTTGCTACATCTTTTGCCGCTTATATGTTAGGAGAGTTTGGGTGGAGATGGTCTTTTTTTGGAGCCTCAATTGTTCTTCTTATAATTTGGTCAATTGTATTAATTTTTCATCCCAATCGTCCTGAAGATGTTGGACTTGATCCAATTGAGGATGATGATTGTGAAACTTGCGACAGTACTACTCAAATAAAGAACAATGATTCAGATAAGTTAGGTTGGTCAAAAGATGTATGGTCAACAGTTATAACAATGGGTCTTATCTATTTTACAATAAAATTTTTAAGATATGCTCTTTGGAGTTGGGTGCCTTTCTTCCTAAACAAAAATTTTGAAATGGAAGCAAGTAGTGCCGGGTATTTATCCACTGTTTTTGATTTAGCTGGATTTGCCGGCGTTTTATTTGCTGGTTATGCCTCTGATAAAATTTTTAAGGGAAGACGTTCGTTATTATCTGCAATAATGCTGAGTCTCATGGCTTTAGCATTTATTCTAATGTACGTAAAAGGCGCATCTGACTTGATGTTCTTTACTATTTCAATGGGACTGGCTGGATTTATGTTATATGGCCCTGATTCTTTGATTTCTGGTGTAGGTGCCATTGACGTTGGGACAAAGAGAGGTGCCTTAGTTGCTGCAGGCATTATTAATGGGACGGGTTCTATTGGTCCAATATTTCAAGAAGAAATAATTGGGTGGTTATATACAAAATATGATCAAGAGTTGGCACCAATATTAATTTTGTTAGTAGGTATGGCTCTCCTAAGTGCCGCCCTAACTTTTTATCTCTGGAGGAAATCGAAAAAGGGGAAAGCAAACTTATAAAGTAAATATAGAAGTAATTTCAACAACCAGGGAACGATATGAACGAGAAAATCTTTCAAGGAGAATTTTGGGAACGTAGATCCCGAAATCCAAATATTATTTGCAAAAAAGAATTATTTCATCGTTCAACCACCCACATTTTTATTCTCTTATTCATTTCTTCATTAATTGTAAGCTGTCAGCATCAAAATGAAAAAAAAACACTTCGATTGATGCCCGGTGGTAGTATTCCCTCAAAACTTTTTGTTCTTGAGATTCAACCCGGAATGGACTGGCACGAAAGAAATATGCTTACTTGTTTTCAAGGTTTAGTTAATAAACAAGATACTCGTATTTACTATGTTGAAACTAAACAGGACCAGTTTTGGTTAGACTATTACGAGAAAGAATTTAACATCCCAAATGAAAAGATATCAGATATAAATGAACTATTGAAACGTTTTTCAAAAGAAATTGATGGATACATAACCTACCAACCTGATAATCCTCACACTCTTAATATTGCTACAACAATTGGATCTTTAAATAATCTGCTTCCGGTTTCGCCAAATTTTGAAGCTCTCATGAAAGAAGTTGGTTTGGTGAAAAAAGAAGAAGCAAAGGATGAAGAATTAGACAGAATTGACATGTATGCTAAAGCTCTTAAGGATTTACTTCCAAAATGTAACCAGAATTTGCTCGCTGCACTCTGTGTTCACCATCCTCACTGGCCAACATCTACAGTTCAGAATAAAGACTATGTAATGGCTCATAATATTTTTTCTTTTGACCTTTCCTCCTCAGAACGGGATAAAAGTGATTACAATCTGGTTCGTGAAATCTATAATTCAGTGAATGAGGGAACCATTATAATTGGTTGGCATTGTGTCCGAGATAAAGAACATGAAGCTATTGGATTATCATCTGAATTTGGTCATTTGGGTATGTGTAGCCTAAATACACCTAATCTAACAGTGCATTCCAGTATCCCCCTTCCGAAAGGCAAAACATTTTCACAAAGAACAATTGATAAAGAAAAACTTACGGTTGAAGATAAAGTATATATTGCATATATGGCGACTGATGGTGATGCAGCTTGGTTTATGAATAACCATGTAGTTAATGACTGGGCAGATCCAGCCAGAGGAAGTTTAAAATACAATTGGGGTTTTTTACCATTGGCATATGATCTAATGCCAGGCACTGTAAAGTATTATATGGAAAACACACAACCCAATGATTACTTTGTTGCTGGTCCTGCGGGTGCTACTTACACATATCCTTACTTGCATCCAGAGCCAACCAAATATTTAAAAATCACAGATGATTACATGAATAAATGTGGATTGAAAACTGTTCACATGACTAACTGGAATGACAGAGATTGGTGGCAGGAAGTTGAGATCCCCGGTTTTTATGATGATCTGCAAACATATTTACCTAACTCAATTGGTTTCGTACGAGGTATGGGTGAATCTGCTTTTGAAAAGCACGAATTGGGAGAAGGCAAACCATATATATTCTGTGGTGAGGGACTTCATCGAGGTGATGATGTATATCAAACAATGAAGGATTTTATTGATGCATGTCCGAATCGACCATTATTTATATATAATCTTGTTAATCATTCAATAGCAATGGGTGAAGTAAAAACAGCAATGGACAAGTTTTCAACGGACGATGTTGAATCAGTCCATTTAGATGAACTTTTGCTATTAGCTGATAAGGCGTTTGATGAAGGAAAAATCACTGCAGAATTATATCCTGATAAATCCGGGATAAAAGAAATTCTAATAAAAGATGCTAAGAGATCTTGGTTAAAATTAATTGATAATCTAAGAAAGTTAAATCATGAATCTAGTGGTAGTGAAAATGATTACAAAAAATCAGTAATGAATACACCAATTGGAGTTGAACCAATTGTTGCTGGAGATCACCTTGCATTTACAACAATATGGAATAGTATGACTCTTGTAAAGCTTTCTCTAGAATCAAAAGGTATATACGTAAATCACAAACCTACAGCATTAAAGCAATTTTTAAATGAATATAACTATATTAATGATGTTGAAGTTGTTTCTGAATTACAAGACTTATGGAACTCCTGGCATCATAAATCTCCAAGTTATTATGAAGCCAAACAATTAAGTAGAAGGCTGATAAAGGTTGCATATCAAATTGATAAAATTATAGAATAATATCATGATAAAATGACTAGTAGTTTTAGTAAAGTCGGTGAAATGCTTAAATAACCTCAACTTCTTACAAATAAGAAATTGAGGTTATTTTCTTTTAAAGATTATACTTCTCTTTTTCTGAAGATAAAAATAATCCGAAATTGGAAATTGCTGGTGAGTTATTTGATTCACCAATCACTATTTTAATTTTGGAAGCTGTTACGGATTTGATTCTCAAAAGTCTTTTATAACCAATAGTAGTTTCTTCAGCAACTTGTTCCCATTCATCATTATTTTTTTGAATCCAAATCCTAAACTTGCTAATCCTTTGTCCAAACTCAATCGGCTCCTGAATCAATATTCTATCAAAAGTTTTGGCTTCAAGAAGGTCCATAATCAATTCAGATGATGATATAGAATCATCAGTTGCCCAATAAGATTGCAAATCATTATCGGTAATATTGCCAGGAGAAAAATAATTACTGTTTAATCGATAATTTGTGGAAGTCACTTTAGCATTGAAAGCTAAATTGGTTTCAAATGTTTCATCAATTATGCTCTTAAATATTCTTAGATTAGTTACATCATTTTCATGAATCAACCCTCTTTTATCGGGAGGTAAATTAAGTAATAATACAGCATTTCTTCCTACAGATTTATAATATATATCAGTAAGTTCTTGCGCAGATTTTACTTTCGAGTCCTGACTTTCATGATAAAACCACCCTGGCCTTATAGAAACATCACACTGACCGATGATCCACTTATCACCTTTAGGATCTCCGATATTTAAATATTCCATGTCTGATCCGCCAATAGTAATGTTATTGCTAGAAATAGTTGACCAAAATGTTCTCCCTGCAAATCCATGTTCATTGCCTATCCAATGTATATCAGGGCCAGCATCTGAAAATATTAATATGTTCGGTTGAAGTTCCTTAACTAACGCAAAAGTTTGCTCCCATTGGTAATAGGTGTCCTTATCAATTTTTCGATTTTCGTTAGCACCGCCGTAATATCCATCTCCACCATTTGCACCATCAAACCATATTTCGTTAATCTCTCCATAATTAGTAAGTAGCTCTTTTAATTGGTTTCTGAAATAATCAATGTAAGCAGGTTTACCATAATCTTTATGGTTTCTATCCCATGGAGATAAATAAAATCCAACTTTTAGTCCATGTTTGCGGCAAGCATTAACTAGTTCTGCTACAATATCTCCTTTGCCTTCCTTATATGGACTGTTTTTTACACTATGCTCTGTATATTTACTTGGCCAAAGACAAAAACCATCATGATGCTTTGTTGTAATAATTAACTCTCTCAGTCCCCCATCTTTTGCCGTTTTTACCCATTGTTCTGCATCTAATTGACTCGGATTAAAAATATCAGGTTTTTCATCTCCATATCCCCATTCCTTATCGGTAAAAGTATTTACGGTGAAATGGATAAATCCAACCATTTCCATTTGTTGATATTTTAGCTGATTAGGAGAAGGAATTACTTCATTTGACACAATGTCCTTATCTTTTTTTGTCAATGAACTACAACTCAACAAAAGAGAAGTAATCAAAAATGTGATTATGTATTTTCTTTTCAATTTATATCCCATTTAAATTATTATTGATTTCTAACACATTTTATACATTCAATTTGGTGACCAACTAAAAATAATGTAAGATTTGAAAATTTTTGAGAGACAATATTTGTATTTATTTTCTAGAAATATCGTATTTCACATAAAACTCTTTAAACCCTTTTAGATTATCAGTATTAATTAGATCAACACCATTTTCTAATAAAAATGTCCAAACATTTGTATTATCTGGGGAACCCCATAGTCTTAATTTCTTATTTTGTGCATGTACATTTTGCACTAATATTTTCAAAGTCTTCTTTTCATCACCATTAATTTCACCATTCCCGTTCCATGTTATAAAGTTCGGATATTTATCACTTATAACCGGCATTATTGATGATGGAATATTCTTATTGAGGTCATTTGGTCTACCATCAATTCCAACTAGTTTTGGCTCATCATTTAGAATTTCTTCAATAGGTCTATTTCCCGAAATAAATACTTTTACTGGACCTTTTTTCTCAATTTCATTTTCTACAGTTGAAAGGATTGTCAAATAATTGGCTAAGATTTTTTTAAGTTTTTCGTAGCTGGGCTTACCTGCAGATTTGAAATCTATCATTAAAAAAAACATATCAGATTTGTTAGGAAAAACAGATCCATTATTTTTTATAATATGCTCCTTTAAAGGGGCTAGGTAAAGTTTTTCTAATGTGAAAGAAGGATTCAATTCTTTTGGATAATCGTGAGATACATATAGATCATCCTCAATTAAGTAAACATCTGCCTCAACTGACGTAAAACCATTTTCAATAGCATCAAATAATGGATTTTCGTTCTCATAATCATTATGGGCATGACCTTGAATAACATCTATTTTCCGATTACAACTAAAAATTATAAGAATAAAAAAAATTAACAATAATTGCTTTGATTTCATAAAACCATTCATCTCCTATTTGTCGATAGGTGCTGAGATCACATCAAGATATCGCCCCATCCAATATGGTAGTAGCCAAACATCACCAGGGGTTTCAGCACTACTTCCATTTCCCCTTCGGTCCAAATCAAACCGGTTAGCATTGTGTTTTCTTACTCCTACTTCCGCAGGCGATAATACATCTTTTGTATACTGTTCTCGAAAGTTCTTTGGAAGTTTTTCAATATCATGTCGATGAGAATTTTCTATTCTCCAATTGATATGATCAATAGGATGTTTTTGTAACCACCAGATAATTTCATCCAAATCAAAATCCTTTGCACCTGTCAGAGCATAAGTTAAATTCATTACTGGTTCTTTTTCTGGACGTTCAATCTCCCAATGATCTCTAATCGACTCTTTAAACTGTACTTGTAAAGTGTCATTAAGAGCATATGAATATAAACTCCAATAACCACAAAAATACATCTCATCATCAGAATGATTCCAAGAATCAGAAAGCATTTCTGCCCAGCTCTCTATTTTCCCATCATCATTTTCTTTATCGACTTTTCCAATCTCATCCATTGGTCTCATTAGATTTTCAAGATAACCGTGGTTTTCAAATAAATCTAGTATTTTATTCTTATACTTTTCATCACCGGTAAAATGGTATCCAGCCTGTAAAAATGCCACTATGTTTGAGGAAGTTAACTTTCTATCACCAACATTAGTGGGATAAGAATTCGTATACTCTGGGTTCCACTTTCCCCATGTTGTTGGTTTACCATTCCAATCAAATAGATATAAATCATTTTTGTAAATATGTTCTGCCAAAGCTACTACCAATTTTTTACCCCTTTTTTTCCATTCTGGATCATCTGCTAAATCAGCAAATAATGATAAGGCAAAAAAATGACCTACAATTTCATCACTGCTTGTAGTTGATTTCCATACCCAACCCTTGTCGGTCCCTTTTCGCCATGGTGATGATTCAACGTCATAGCCACTTCCTTCAAAAAGATGTTTAGTAGCTTCACTATATGCATTCGTATAACCAGATGATTCATAACCCATAACTTCATAAGCCCTTGCCGGTAATCCAGGAATTCCAGTAATTGAATATAAACGCTCAAATCCCATAAGTGCCTCTTTACAATTTTCCCATGCTTCAGGATCTTTAGTAACTGCATAACGGAAAATCTGTCCTCCTAAATACATACCAGTCCACAATCCATCATTATCTGAATCGTGAATTGTAAGTTGACCAAGATGGCCGTTTTTCATTCCACCACCTCTTGAACTAAATCCATAACGGATAAAATGTTTGCGGGTTATTTTCTCAAGCTCCATCGCTTTTTCATGAAGAGTCATTTCTTTGAAGCAAATTTGTCCAAGCCCAGTCTCAGTTAGAACAAGAACACTTCCATCGGGCCCAGGTTCAATATCTTTAACTCTATTATCCGGTAGCCAGCGTTGAGAAGAATAGTAATCGTATTTATTTTCTTCCTTAAGTTTATATGCTCCCCATGTTGAACCAAACCAAAGAGAACCGTCTATCTCTTCTACATCTGTGATCTCCGGCCAAGGTACTTTAGTTACTAAATTTCCCTCTAACTGTCCGGAAGAATTTAACCATCGGTAGCCTTTGTTAGTGCCAACAACTATTTTGGTTCCTTCTTTTGCTGGAGTAGCACATGTTATACCATCACTTTTGTAAATCTCATTTAACTTATTGGTTTGGGGGGCAAAAATCGACACAGAATTAGAAGTTACTATAAGAAAATTGTTTCTATTCTTGTTAAATTTTATTGAGGATATTCCTGTTAATGAGCCATTCCAAATCTTCCCTTCCGAATTTAAATAAGTAATACTTTCACCATCAGATATCATGAAGTCAAATTTACTCCCTCCCGCAGAAAGTTTTGGTTTTTTCAAACTGTGCTTATTATAAATTGTTCCTGCCCATGCATTCGAAAAGATGGCGTTATCATCAGTATAAACAAATTGATTTTTGTATGAAAAAATTCCAGATATATTTTTATTTATCATATATTGATACGTTCGCTCAGGCAACAATTCACCAGGAGTCATAAAATGACCATTGTAAGGAAACAAAAGACCATAAGAAGATGTAATCTGTATGTTCTCATTACGGTCAGATGCGACTTTGAATAATTCCACTTTTCCTTTTTTATCTTTAGGTAAATAGAATTTTATGCTATAGTCCTGCATATAGAATGTATCTTGATAAATCTGTTGACCATATTTATTTGTGAGAGCAGTTGACTCATTTTCTTTATTACTTGGAGAACAGGCTGCAAGGAAAATAAATACTGCAAATGATGTAATTATCAAATTTTTCATATTTGTTTTCTCAATGTTATTGTAGAAAATTTATTTAATTGTTAGTAAATAACTAACATTTACTAATATAAAAAAACATATATCTTTTATAAACAAAACCAATTATGTAGCGATACCATAATGGAATACTGAGTTTTGAGCTATTATATTTACATTAGTAATTGAATATTGTTGATTATTCATAAATAATAATCTTAGATACTTCTTTTATATGTGCCCCACATAAAAACACTTTTAACTGGTTGTCTTCAGTGAGATGAATTCCCCCACCCCACTGAAATTTTACATATTCACTAAATGGAAATTTCTTGGAATAAATTTTTCTTAGACTGAATTCTGTATAGTTTTCCGTGTCAATTTTAAATAAGTCAAGAATATTTTCCTTGCTACTATTTGAGGCCATACCGGCAAGGTAAAGATTATCAGAAGAATCTTTAATTAAATTAATATTTTGATAAGCTAACCAACTATCATTAATCCAATTTGATTTATCAATTGTTTCTGCGTCTATAGAATAGATTCTTTTAAATAATTTATCGTTTAGAATAAGATTTTTGTTTTGCATTCTATAAATATCGAGATGTCGGGAATCCCAATCACCAACAACAACAAGGAGATCATCATTAACTTCAATGATACCAACGCATCCGGCAGTAGCTCTTTTTTCTTTGCCTTCGCGTTCAATAATTGCATATGGTGCATTTGGAGGATTCTCGGGAGACTCTAATCGATAAATAAATACTTTCGATCTATTTTTATCAGTATTATCCTCTATCCCAATGGCCATTAAGTTTTTGAATATCTGAAATCCACCGGCATGCTTAAACGGTTTATCAAGGATTTTATTCACAGAAATCACAGAATTTTCATCCCCAATTTTTACCACTGAAAAGTAGGAATACGAATCTGAGCTTCCTGATAAAATATAATAGTCATTTTGATTGTATTTTAAATACTGAATACCTTGTAAGTGCCCGCCACTATTATTAATCTCAACAGAATTTGTGAATGAAATTAATTTAGAATTTGTATTTATTTTCTCAACCATATTTATAATCAGATTATCGAAGGTATTTCTATCCTGTGCAAAACATATAAAAGAGAAAAAGAAAAACGATATAATTAAAATACTATCTGTTTTTTTATTCATTTTATTCAAATAACTTAAAATCTATTATCCTAATGGGAATAATTTTAACAGGTCCGATAAGACCCGATGGTGGAAGTGACTCAAATCCAAATTCTCTTGGATTACGAGTTGTTGACATAACTTTTCCATACTTATCTACAAGGTCTTCTGGTACTGGTATCAATTCCTTAAATGATGATACTCTATTAATGTTAGTATTAGTTACGTACACAGTTAAATGATTATTGCCCTTTTTTACTAAATGTGTAATATCACATTTTTGGCCCTTCATCCAAATATTGCCGGCTTTTACTTCATTAATTATTATCTCCCCAATATTCCCAATTTTGCCAAGGTCCAATTCCAGTTTTAGGTCGGAGCTTAAAAATTCATCGGGAAGTTGAAATTGAGTACTATATTTTCCTGTACCACTAAAATATTTTGTATCTTCTTTATCAGTCCATGATGCAAGGTGTTTCAGTTCTTTTTTAATTCTCTGAAAATGATCGCTATCTAAAATCATTTCCCAATTTCCGTCTATAATAATAGGAGCGGGTAGTTCAGAAATTTCTTCTGTTATATATTTTTCTTCAGAGCCATTCACAACATTCAAATAAAAAGAACCGTTCTGAGAAACTTCTGCTGAAACTTTTTTATCTTTTATCGTATTAATTCTATCCATACTTGTATTATTTACATATGGAGTTGGTTCGCCTTCCTCAAAAATTAAAATTGTAGATTCCCAAGGTGCAAGGTCAACAGGAACTTTCATTCCATCATTTGTATTGTAATAGTGAAATAGTTGTGTAATTTCTCCATTATATGGGTTCCAATTCCACACATTTTTATGGTGAACCCTAAAATTGATTGGCATGGAAACGTTCTTGTCTTGTATGTTAGTTACAAAATAAAGATCTGCATTATCAATTTTTCTATGAAGAAATGACAAGCCATTGTTTTTTTGAATTTCTTCATAGGCGAAGTCAATTCCGAAATCCGGTTGAATATATTTTTTAAGAATCTTCAAAAATGGATCGAGCGTTGAACTGTACTGATCCCACCAAATCTCTCTATGAATTACTTTCTTCAAGAAATGTGTGTTCCCCTTTCCATATTTATGTGAATCAATATTTTGCCCATTTAATCCATCAAACATTGATTTCACTATTCTTTCAATTTCTTCATCTTTGTGACTGCTGTTTACATATCCTGTTGAAAACTGAGGCAGGCGATCCAAGGCAACAACAGTTCCGCCACCATCAACATATTGTTCAATTCTTTCCATTGTTTTCAAGGGTAAAGCTTCAATGTTTGGAATAAGAAGAATTTTGTATTCCATATTTCTGATTTTAATATTACCATTATCAAAACATGCAATATTTTGAAATGCGTCATCATTAAGTAGATCGAAATCATATCCATTTGAAAGTAGTAATGTCCCAAGTTCTCCCCAATCAAAATCGCGTGTCCATCTGCGAGCATTGAGGGCATTTTTTGTCCATTGATTTGCCAAAGGTGAATATATGGCAATGTCTGGAGCAAAATCACCCTGTCGTAAAATATAGGAACAGCGTGCCACATACTGAGTCAAAAGAGGATAGTACTTCCACCATATATTTGTGGGATTTATCTGCGGCGCCCAGGGTGTACGCCGTGAAGGAGCAAGATCACGTTCCAGTGAAGCACTGTATCCATGACTGTAAAATTTATTTGCACCCGATCTTAGGAAACCATCAGTTGCAATCTTTACCTCTTCTAGTGTAGCTCTATATCTTTCCCAATGTAAAAATGTATATGCTTCTACAGATACTATATTTTTTCCATAAATATGAGCTCCAGAAGCCACATATTTTTTTGGTCCTATTCTGGTATCAAACCAAGGATGTTGATCTTTTTCACCGGGAGTAATCTCCATTTCCGGGATGTCAGTAATTCCAGAACCCTTAAGAATATCAGTCTCAAAACCATAAGCTTGTATCCTTCCTTTAACACCATTATCTTTGCACCAGCTAAGAAATGTTTTGAAAAATGTTTCGTATCCTAATTCGCTCAAAAAATCATTAACATCAAATCTGATTTGTGATGAAGTGTTTTCAACCTCCCACCATATTGCTGGCAAAAATCTCGTAAGTTCATATCCTTTTTGCTCAGAGAATTTTTTCAGGAGCCCAGTGGACCATTTGATTCCACTTGCCAAATAAGGGAGTTCAAAGCTGTCGCAAAAAAATGATTCCACCGTTTTACCAAACTCTTCGCCAACTGCTTCCTTGTATTTACCTCCGAGATAATTACAGTGTCGTTGAACTGCTGCAGCATTAAAATGGTTCACTGTTTGGTGTGATTTATCAATGGAAAGCCAGAAGCACATAATTCTCCACTTTCCTTCAGGTGCTTCCCACATTATCCTATTATTATTTACTTTTTCAGATAGTACTGTTAGCGACTTAGAGTCGATTACTCCTTCAGTTAATTTACCGGCAACAACGGCAAGTAGCTTTTCATCACCAGAAAGTTTAGGTTGATAAATTTCCCACGATCGATTGGTTTTAATTAAATCGCTTGGGAGATCTATATCAATCGTTTGTGAGCCTTGAACATCGACAAATGTTGGGATCATATCTCTCGACTTATCCTCATCTTCAATCCACTTTCCCCCAATGATCCATCCTGGCCCACCAAAATTAAAAGAAACTTCCATCTTTAATCGCTTAGCTTCTTTGACTGCATGCTTAACCAATTCCATATATTCATCAGATAAATATTCAATATTGCCTTTCTCATAAACTGGAGACATAGTTATCTGTTCAACTCCACGGATTCCATGCGAACTCATTTGCTCTAATTCATAAGTAATATTTTCCTTAGATGTAGCATTACCCGGCCACCACCATCTTGTATGAGGCCAACAGTCCATAGGTGGATTTTGGAAATTATTCTGATGTTTATCCAAGGATTTCTGTGCGATAGTATCATAACTAAAAACTATCAGTAGTATTATTAGATAGGTAAATATTTGGGATCTAAAATGCATGCTTCTAACCTCGTATTAATCTCTTATTAAATTTTTTATTCATCATCATCAATGAAGCCATGATATCTTCCCATCCAATAGGCTAAAAGCCAGGATGCTCCATCATCCTCATATCTTCCATCTCCACCACCATCAGGATAGTATGGATTTCCATTCCATTTACCCCAATTTCTTTCATCTGCTGGTAAAATATTTAAAAGTTGTGGACGATTAAATCTTGTTTTATACGGCGACCAGACAATATCTTTTCGATTACTATTTATCATTGACCATTGTCTTCTGTCCGTTGGAATCTGACGAAGATTTACAACTGCACTTTTTATATCTACAAAGTCTAGATCAATTGTAGCAGCGGCAAAATAGAAAAATGCAGAACCATCTCTATTAATTGTCCTATAATGTCTTCTCACAGCCCTTTGCAAAGTATTTCTGCCCACTGGATCATATTCTAGCTGTAATAATGGATAAAGAGCGCAGAAGCCCAATTGATTATCGGAGTGATTGTTTGCATCGGGGAATACCTTTTTCTCAAGTAAAACATTACCAAGATACCCATGTTCAGTAATGAGGTAGTCATAATGCTTCTTGAATTTATTATGGCCTGTTATATAATACGTTACTTTTAGAAAGGAAAGAATCTGTGCAGAATTCAATCCATTTTCAATGTAATGTTCAGGGTCATCATTTAAGAGTTCCGGATTCCAAAATCCCCAATTTGTTCGTTTTCCATCCCAATCAATTAGTTGATAATTATTATCAATAATATAGTTCATCACAGTGCTGGCTTGGGTTTTAATAATTGCAGCTTCAATTGGATCATTTTTAGCTATATGCTCCCAATAAGCATATAATGCAAAAAAGTGTCCATCAATCTCATCATTTGATGTATCACTTTTCCAGAGTAATTTCCCATCTGGGGTTTCTCTCCATTGCTCACTTTTACTCTCTCTCTCAGTAATGGGCACAACACTTCTAGCAACAAGTCCAGGAATTCCGGATGCATTCTGAAGCATGATCATTGCATGAATACTTGTTTTAGCAGAATTCATATACGCTACATTACCGGTTGAGGCATATGCAAGTGACATAGCAACTACATGGTATGAAGTCCATAGCCCATCATTATCATTATCTCCAATTGTATAAGATGTAGGATTTTCTGCATCATTTAAGACACATCCAGCAACAATACCCATCCGTCTATGCCATTTGTTAAGTCTCTTCTCAATAATATCAGCTTTTTGAGCAAGCGTTCTTTCAACTTCACTTATTTTACTAATACCGTCATCCGTTTTAAAATATACAGAACGACCATGATCTGCAATTTCAATATCTTCAATAATATCATTTATTAAGTATCTTTTTCCTGCACGATAGTACCATTGTCTCCCTTCTTCATATGGAGTATATAAAATGGCTCCTTGAGTTGTTCCGATCCAAATTCTATTATCTGGATCAATTGCCAAAGTATTAATTTCTTCAACTGGTAATCCTTCAGGACCACGAAGCGATAACCAGGTTCCATCGGGATTTTGTAAACTTAGACCAATTAGTGTCCCAATCCACAAAACACCTTTACTATCTAATTCTATATCAGATATATGAGTTGAAAGAGGTCCATTTAAGCCATATGATTCATGTTTTACAATTTCTTTTGTTTCAATATTGAAAATGTATAATCCATGTTTTGTTCCTATCCAGACAATTTCATTTCTCTGCATAAAAGATGTGATTGAAGTATTTAATAATTTTGAATATTTTGATTCAGCCAACTTTTTGGATCGTGCTATGAACAATTTTTCAAATCGCTGCTCTTCATCGGCATTGAGAACGCTTCTAACATGTTCAACAAAGGATTCATCTTTTATTGGGATATATTTACTCGCGTTTGTTTTGTAAATTAGATCATCCTCATAATCCAATGCGGCGGCTGTATTAGGAAGTTTGATTTCTCCATCAATTAAGGACTTTTTTATTTCTACGTGTTGTGCTGATATTGTTATAAATAGTAAAACAATTATTGCGAAAATTGATTTCATAAGTATCCTGATATTCTATTTTTTAAGTACTACTATTGCTGATTAAGATGGAATATATTACGGATCATTAGATCGTACCATTTCAGTTTAGTCCTGGGATGCTGATTTTAAGTGAATCATTTTTTTGTCCATCAGGTTATTTGAAGAGTATTTGCATCCATTGCAACACACTCTTTCTAATATATCTTGCACGTCTGAGTTCATGTATCTTATGTTATCTTCGGGGTTATTCATATCAACCTGCTTCCATGAACTGACAACAATTACTCCATTCTCTTTGTAAATTAAAAACTCTAAGTTCATTATTTCTCAGAACGACTTCATTAAGATTAACAGTGAGATTAATGATCTCGACGCAAATTATAATAGTCAATTTATTTTTTATATTGAACATACCTTCTAAAATGTAAGATATTGTTGTGGAGTTAATGTTACTGGACCAAGAAGACCTGAATCCATTGTTGGCCATTGAGTAGCATCAAACTCCTTATAGAAGATATTTACAAAAAAGAATTTTTCCCAGTTCTTACCTTGCCTATCCAAATCACTAAGACGATTTGCTGAAAGATTGGTAACCTCAATTTCTAATATATTGTTACCTCTTTTAATATATTTTCCAACTAACATATTAAATGGGAAACTCCATAGTGTTCCAACGCTTTCACCATTAAGTTTAACTCTTGCACTTTCATTAACTTTACCCAAATTTAAAAGCCAATCATCCGCACTATCATTCGGGATATTAAACGTAATAGTATATTTTCCAGTTCCGGCAAAACTTTGAGCATTAGAATCACCGAGCACCGTCCAGGAGAGTAATTGATTAGTAGTAAAGGAATCTGGCAATTGTGGTCCGCCATCAATAAATTCAACTTTCCAGTTCCCATTTATTTCAATTGAATCATTAATCGATTCGATGTAATTCCAATTAACACCATCAATTAATTCTGAAGTAAATGTCTTTACAAAACAAGATTCTCCTGGTTGGAGTTGAAGATAAATTTCTGAGTTATCTCCATTCTGTGTTGTCTCTGCAACTCCAATTCCCTTTTCATAACGTGGATCATAAATTAGAGCAGATTGTAATTCCACACTCAGTGGTATCCATGAATCCAATTTTTTATCAGATAGATTCGTAAAGAAATAGAAGTATCCATTCTCATGTTCTCTTCGAATATAATTTATTCCATCAGCTACAATTTTCTCTTCCTTAATACTTGCATGGTTTAGAGCAGTGTTTACATCACTACACAGTAGGAAATAACCATTTCCTACTTCAGCTTTCTGCAATTCATTTATTTTAATAGAATGAAATTCTAATTCTGATAAAGACTTTTTAAGTTCAGCTCTTCGTACTTCAAGATGGTTAAACCCAGGAACATCTGTTGGTAGTGAACCATCAATGATAATTGTAGCTCCATCGTTTGCTAGCTTTTTTAATTTTTCCCAAGTATTTATTGGAATATGTTTGGTTTTGGGAATAAGAATTGCCTTATAATTATTTCCACCGGTGAATAGATTACTTTCTTTATACTCAACATTTAGTATTTGTTTGTCTGATATATAATCAAAACTGTGTCCCTTCTTTTCAAGATTTGCCGCTACTTTTCCAAACTCAGAATCGAGAAACCAATCAATTGTATGTACATTGAATTTTCTAATAAGCAAATCTGGATAGGAGTGATAAAGATCCTCCACTGGCCAATAAAGAAGAATATCATTAGCTGGTTTACCTGACTGGAGTATTGATTGGCAACGGGTAACATAGCTGTTCAGCTCAGAGAAGTCATTCCAGAATGCATTCTCTTTTTCAAAATGTGTTGAAGCATAAAATAGCCAACCAGGCCAATCGACTTCTTTAGGTGAGTAGGCATTACCATGATAGAATATATGGTTGATGCCACAGAAAAATAATTCGTCAATCTCTGGCTTAACTTGAGATAAAGAGGCTTTGAAATGATCACGTAACCATGTTCCAGTCTCAGATGCTATCAAGGGTTTTCCAGTTACATGAGCTGCTGAAGAAGAAAATTTAAGTATCAACGGATTTGGCGGCATACTTGTGGAATTATTCCCCCTTACATATCTAATTCCTGGAATCTTGAATTGACGTGATCCAAAGGTTTCTGTTTCTGGTATGTCGGAAGCAGCATAGAGGTCAAGTAAATTCGCAGGAGCTCCATGAGCTTCGTTGCGAGTTATCCATCCTTTCTCGTGAGACCACTTGCTCCAGTTTTCAATATACTCTAAATGAAGTTCAGCGAGGGTACGTCTATAATCAGCTTTTATATGTGGATTGTTTCTGTTTGTATCAAGAATTGATGGGAGATAATTTTGTAAAGCATAGCCGTTTCTCACTTCAAATTCTTTAAAGAAATCATTTGTCCAATTTGCACGATAATATTCATATGAATCGTGATACTGAGCTCGGATGTTTTGACCCTCATAATTTTCAAACGCTTTATCATATCGTAATAAATATTTTTTTAAAGCTCGTGGTGAAAATGGGTCTAAAACTAAACCAATATTTCCTGGAGCAGCACGCTTAACATTTTGCCCAGTTCCCTCTTGCCAAACCACATATATTTCCCAATCTCCTTCAGGTACAATCCAATTTATTTTGCCAGTGGCATCAAGTTTATCAGCAAGATTAATTGGAGATTTATTTTTTGAAAAAGCCATTATAGATTCAACTTTTTCGAGCTCAAATATTTCAGAAATTTTTTCCCCATTTGAAATATTGTTTTTTTTATACACCATTTGTGCTGCAGCATCTTCTTGAGTCACATGAGAACCTCCAAAGGGCCAGCCGGTTGTGGTGCTCATATCAACATTCATATTTAATCTAATCGCCTCATCCACTGTATGGGAAAGCATATTCATCCAATCTTCACTTAAAAAATCAATGTATTTATCTTCCTCACCTTCTACACCATATATTGGAATAACATGCACATTTCCAATCCCAACATCTTTTAAAGACTCAAGATTATACGTTAGATTTTTTTTATCAACTGCACTTCCCATCCACCACCAATAAGTACCAGGCTTATTCTCCGGTTTTACATGAGGCCATGAATGTTCAACATTACTTTTCTGAGGTTGGCATTGAATCATCAAGATGGACATAAATAATAACGATAAAAAATTTGCGATTTTCTTCATAATCATTTGCTATACACCTGCCTTAATAATTAGATCCATTATCTTCTTCCGTCCTGCATTCGCAACTTCTAATGGGTTTCGTTTCCAATGTTCTCTATTAAACATTTCTAATGATAGTGGTCCACGATAATTAATAGAATTCAAATCTTTGAGAAGTTGAACAAGTGGTAAAATACCATCTCCTGGATAGATACGATCTTTATCCCCCAATTCTTCTTTCGGAGTTGTTGAAGGAACATCGTTAAAATGGAAGTCGGCGATAAAATCTGCATTTATATGTTTAATACCATTAAACCCACTACCACCACGATATAAGTGAAATGTATCCATTATTAAACATGCGTCTCTGTCATCAGTATCTATGGCTATACCTGCAGCCTCTCCGAATCTGTGAATGCCTTTGAAAAATCCAACAAATTCAAATGCCACAATAATTCCAAATTCCTCACGACCGATTTTAAGAAGTTCTTTGTAGCGACGGATTCCTGTTTCAATATCAAAATCTTCCCTATCAGGGACAGGAATTGCAGCCACATGTTGTGAACCAATAGCCGCTGACATTCGCATACGCTCTCTTGTTGCCGGAAGTGAATCTTTAAATTCTTGATCATCCATAGGCATACAGTCCCAAAGTCCAATAATGTTAGGGACAAATAATCCCTTTTCTTTTATTATTGTACCAAGTTCTTTTAGACTTCCACCTTCTTCTTCGTATTTTTCCAGATCGCCAATCCAAGGTTCTATTGCATCGTAACCAACTTTATAAGCAATATTTATCTTTTCTTCCAACTTTATAGGACGAATTGTACTAGTGTTTAGACATATTGGCCAAGGACTCTTACCATTCTGATATCCTTTAGTTTGCTCAGCACAACTTACAGAGAGACCTGATGCAATCGCTGCCCCAACTAATGAGGTCGCTTGAATAAAATTTCTTCTCTTCATAATTATTCCATTGGATTTCTAATTATCATAATTATTTGCATACTACAATTATTTTTGAACTTTACAAGTTGGCATCTTAACTTTATCTAGTTCTGATATTTCTATTTTTATAACTTCAACTGATTGCTTCCCCCCCGAGAAGGCAATTAATAAACTTCCATCTTGTTCTATTAAATGAGGGTAATCTACTCTTCTGCCACCAATCAGATAAATCATTTTTGTAAATATTATTCCATCGTTACTTATTGATAAAACTAGAGGATCTCGCTTTTTGGGGTTTGGATTTGAGACTAATAAGTATCTTCCATCTTTAAGACATAATCCATTAAATTTTGAGCTAGCATCTGGGAAATTAGTTTTAATTGGCTTACTCCATGTAATACCATTGTTTTTTGAAATTGCTCTAAATAAGTAACCACTTTTATTGTTATCTCTAAATAGTGCTATTAGGTCTTTGTTTGGTGATACCCACCAATAAGGTTCTTCGGCACGTAAACTCTTATCATCATAAGTGACAACTGGATAACTTTTCCAATCAGAAATATGATTAACCCCACCGATAAGCATAAAAACATTTCTATCATAACTTCTGCGTGTCATCATCCATTTATTATTTGGCAACAACTTTGGCGGGAAATTATTTATAGCATTGTTATAAATAATACCATTTCCCTGCCAAGTGTTATTGGTAATATTATATTTGAAGGATAATAATTTAAGACTGGGTCCAAAAAAATTATTTGCTTCATCAAAGGCAACTAACGCAATCAGCTCACTTCCACGCTTCCAAAATCCTCGTGCAATAAATCTATAACCAAAGTCAGAGCGAGTATTATAGAAGGCAGATGTAGTATCTGATATTGGTGGAAAAGGTGTTATGTATTTTTTATTGCTCCAATTAATGCCATCAAAACTTGTAGAATAAGCTACTCTCTGCCCAACTTTATCTTCAACACCCGGACCATCACTCCACATTATCCAATATTTATTATTGTAGTAAGTAATATAATTATGCTGATTTACACCATTAACATTTCTAACATCACTTACAATAGTATGTTTGTGTTTTACTTTAGGTAAGTTCTCAAAATCTATAGAATGAGGATTACTTGGGACCCAATTACCAGAAAGCATAGTTGAATCGATAAATTCTAGACTATTATTACTGGATATAGAACATTTTCCTTTTTTAATTATATCCTTTTCTTGAATTCCACAGAAATCATAATTAAAAGAATTATTAAGTTTTAATAACAAGAAAATTGTAAAAAACAATATTTTCATAGAAATCCCTAACCAAGAAAATCCTCATTAAACATTAGTTACAATAAACTATAATCTAACTACATCAATGTTTTTCCATTTTATTTTAATTCCACCACCACTATGTATTTGAAGTGCAATAAATCCGTAACCTTCACCAATTTTTTCGTCAGTAAAATCAACCATTGGTTCTTCATTAAGCCAAGTTTTAACATTATCATCAACGACACGTATTTTAAGTCTGTTCCATTCTCCCATTTTCAAAATATTCTCTTTTTCATCTGGAATTCTTACCAACCACCCTCTGCCGTATGATTCATAGATTCCACCTGTATCATGATTTGGAGGTGCAACTTCAACTTGCCAACCACTTATCTTAACACCTTCAATGGAAGATCTAAAAAAGACTCCGCTATTTCCTTCAGCATTCTGTTTAAACTCAAGTGACAATTCGAAATTCTTATACTTTTGATTTGTATTTAAGTATCCATATTCTTCATCTGGGCCACTTTCACAAATTAGTTCATTATTTTCTACATACCACTTTTCAGTGCCATTTATTGTCCAGCCAGTTAAGTCTTTCCCATTAAAAAGACTTTCTTTACTATCATTATTCAGTGTTTTAGTTGAGCTACATCCGATAAATGATAATAAGATTATGGTAAGTATCAGAACGATAGAATTTGCTCTATTCATATTATTTTTCCCCATTTATAAAGATTTAATTTTAATATTTCTAAACCATATTTTGTTGCCGTGATCTTGTAATCCAATTTTCCCATTTTTCACAATACCATAATCCGCAAAGTCTTTCCATTTTCCATCAACTTTTCGCTTATTCCAATCATCTGTCCATTGCTTAAACTCAATTATTTTTTCGCCATTTAAGTAATGCTGTACAAGAGAATCTTTCACTACTATTCTGCTAGCATTCCATTCGCCAACCATTTTTAATTTCTTTTTACTTTTATCAGCGAGGTGCATCGAGTAATTAGCACCAGTTCTTTGCCATTCTCCCAGTTCATGCGGAAATCCAATATCGTCAATTAACTGATATTCAGGAGCAGTGTAGTAAAGAGCTTTATACTCTTCTCCTTCTTTAACATGATAAAATATTCCACTATTACCACCTTGAGAAATTTTCCATTCCAATTTTAAATCGAAGTTTGCAAAACTATCGTTAGAAACAACATCACCGCCAATATCTCCACCTTTACCAAGTGCAACAAGCTCTCCATTCTCTACAATCCACCCATTAGTCATGCCTTCTTCATTAAACTTATGCCAGCCGTTTGTAGTTTTACCATCAAACAATAATTGCCAACCGTCTGATTTTTCTTTATCTGATAAAGTATTATGAACTTCCTTATTTGAAGATTTTATCTCTTCATTATTACATCCAGAAATGCCTATAAGAACTACTATGACCAGAATTATAAATAATATGCGTTTACACATTTGTATCTCCTAAGATTTCAATTTCATATTTTGTGGATCCCAATTAATATACTTGTTGTTAAAATAACTATCATTGCAAGCCAATGCCGGAGCAGCTGCTCGTAATCCAAATTCTGCATCTTCAACAACTGTTGTACCGGTTCTAATTGCATTGTAAAAGTTTGCATGATGATAATAGTGAGCGCCTTTGTAACCTTCCTCTACTTGATATATTAGTTCCCTTGGTGGTAGCATTTTTTTGCGTGGTTCTTCTTTTGCCTTTGACCTTGATTCTGCCTCTTTTCCTTTTAAGAATGCATCTTGGGGTTGATTTTTTTCATTAGTTCTGAGCACAACCTTATCCCACATAACATCCATTGAACCTTCACTGCCTACTAAACGCAAGTATGTTGTTCCTGAAGTCCCATCAACGAAATTGCATCTTAGAGAGAGATTAAATCCCGGGTGTTTTTCAGTAACTGGATAATCAAACATCCCTAATAAAACATCAGGTACTTCACGTCCATCTTCCCAAAATCTTAATCCACCCATGGCAGCAATTTTCTGTGGACCAACAGATGATGTAATAAAATGTAGACTAGAAAATAAGTGCACAAATAGATCACCAGCCATACCAGTTCCATAATCAAGATAATTTCTCCATCTGAAAAATCTTAAAGGATCAAATGGAATGTAATCATATCCTTTCAAGAAACGTTTCCAATCAACTGTATCAGTTGAGGCATCCTCTGGAATAGAATACTGCCATGCACCTCCAGGCGAATTTCGAGCCCAAAATCCTTCAGCATAGTTTAATTCACCAATAGCTCCATCTTCTAATAACCTTTTAGCTTCCTCATTACCCACAGAACTTAAACCCTGACTTCCAACTTCAAAAACTACATTATTTTTCTTTTGTGCTTTGATAATATCGTATCCCTCTTCAATTGCATGAACCATTGGTTTCTCACAATATACATGTTTGCCACTATTCATTGCATCAACAGATATTTTTTGATGCCAGTGGTCTGGAGTACCAATTATAACAGCATCAATATCTTTTCTATTTAATATTTCTTTATAGTCTCTTGTTGTAAATATATCTTTTCCCCAACTTTTCTTTGCAGCTTCAAGTCTTCCGTTATATAAATCGCATGCAGCAACTAATTTAACTCCTGGAATTTTCAAAGAAGTATTAACATCCCCGGATCCCATTCCACCAGCACCGATCACGGCAATTTGGATATTATCATTTAAAGTTATGTTATCCTTAAACTCAATTTTGTTTCGCGTTTTAATTCTAACTTTACCTATCTCTTTTCCTGTTAGTATTGTTGGAGCCAAAGCAATTGCAGCAGATCCAACTGCTACTTTCTTAATAAAATTTCTTCGATTTGAATTATTTTTTTTCATTTTCTCTCACTTTTTGTATTTTTTTTAATTCTCATTGTTTCCTTTTCTGTTTAATAATTAATTTATCATTAGATGGTAAGGTTGGGAATTGATTGTGTGGTTCAATTTGATACCAATACGCAACAGATGCCAAATCGTCTTCTAAAGGTAAATACCCATCCGGTCCCCAACCAAGACTTTGCACTGTTATTCTTAAATCTTTATCAAATCTAATTGGATCTAAAACATGCCAGCGGTATTGTCCAAATATTCCGATATATCCATCAATATCAGAATTTTTAACTTCAAAGAAACCAGAATACAAACTAGTAAATGAATCGTATAACATTTTCCCATCAATTTTTCTATCGTTATAACCATATGAGCCGAGGAAATAATCTTCTTCACCAGTAGTACAAATTGTAGGAAATTCTTTATCGCCATCCATAAAAAATTTCACTTCACCTTCACCCCACCATCCACTTTTTCTTGCACCATGAGCAAGATAAGTTCCAACGTATTGACCCTTTCCCGTTATTTCATCAACAATTGTATAAACTTCTTTAAATTGAAGTTTATTTACTCTACGGAATTGAGCATGAAAGTATGGAGTGTTTTCCTCAATATTTTCAAGTGAATAGTTAATTTGATAATATACAGTAGCCTTTTCGTCTGCTTTGTTTTCCATAGTAATTCTGCATTTTTTCCCAAATGGCATCTGCCAATAGGAATTAAATCCACTACGTGGATTTACAGCAATAGTTGCTGAATTGATTACGGGTTCATTCATAATACCCCACCCGGATGCAAAAAAATCGCCTACTGGAACTTCAATAGATGGTTCAGATTCATCATCCCAATAAAATCTTAAAATCATTAAGCGATAATTCCCTACTGGTGTCATCCAAATATGATTTATTACACCAGACTCATTGATTTCGCCTAATGTAAATGTTTCTCCAGGCTGTATATGAATATATGGATTTACTTTCCAGCCTTGTCCCAGTTTTCGAGCAGCTTCGGCGGCACTCCCTTCTTCTAATGTTGCCATTCCTCCACGTCCTTTTTCTCCGGTAATATTTTCGGGGCTAATAGATCTGGTTTTTGCGTTAGACAACTTATAAAGAGATTTTAGATTTGTAGTTTGGGGAAACAAAACTCCTCCTATAATTAGGAACAATGATATGAATATTATTTTTTTCATTTAATTTCCAACTATATGATTTATTCGATAAAGTCGTAATAACGTCCAGTCCAATATGCGAGCATCCAGTAAACACCGTCACTTTCAGAATGTCCACCATCTCCCTGAATTGCTTCCCAAGGATTGTCATCCCATCTCATTATTCCTCTCTCACTTGGAGGAACTAATCTGCTTGTTTGTATGTTTTCCAAAATGGGTTTATGTGTTAACTGAAGATCTTCCCTTTTTGAGTTATCAACCTTCCATCTAATCAAATCAAGTGGGTTATCTTGAAGTAAAAACAATGATCTATCCGTATTAAATTTTTTACCAGTTAGACCATTATATAAAAACTGGAAATATGGATTATCATCATTTTTTTGAACATTGTACCATTGATCAATACTTGTTTGGATAATACTTTTAATTTCAGAGTCTGTTTCATATTGTAGTAATGCAGGATAAGCTAAAGCCAGAAGTTCATCATCAATATATGTTCTCCATGAGACTATTGTACTTTTTGCTTTGAGTATATTTTCGCGATAATTGTGTTTATTCAGCAATTTATAATATTCTTCCTGATAACGATCATCCCCACTTACATGAAAAGCTAATTTTAGATATGATAATATTTCAACTGAATTGATTCCTCTCTCGGTAGCCCAATCTGGATCATCATTTAAATATTCAGGGGCCCAGACACCCCACCTAGTTGGTTTTCCATCAATATCAATTAAGACATAATCCCCTTCAATAATATAGTCAACAATTTTTAGGATATGATTTTTAACTCTTTCTTTTTCGTCTCCTTCTGCAACAAGATCGTAGTATATAAGATAACCGTACATGTGTCCAGTAATTTCATCACTACTTGTTCCTCGTTTCCATAACCATTTTCCATCACTACTTATTCGCCACATATCTTCAACAGGGGTCATTCTAGGTTCTCGAAATATCAAATCTGCCCATTCTCGTTTACTAAAAGTTTTATTGGGATTTGCCATACGCTTCCAGTTGGATGGAATTACAGTTCGTGCCACAAATCCCTTTGTTTCTGTAACTGATTGTAAAAACTGCAATGCATTAAATGCTTTTTTGGCATTTATCTTTGCATCAGGATCATTTGTCACCGCATATCTATAAGATTCCATTGCAAGATACATACTTGTATATTGCCCATCATTATCGTTATCAAGTGGTAACCAATTTGTTGTATCTCCTGGATTTTCAAATCTGCACTTTTCTACTAGGTAAGGCTCTCGAATATGTCTTTTCTTCATAATTCTGCGGAATTCTTTCTCCTTCATCTCTAGAGTTAATTCCTTTCTCATGATTGCACTAACACCGTTAGAAGTTGCAAGCCATGCATTCCCAAATTTATCAAAAGCAATGTCATTAACTTCATCATTTATGAGCCAACGTCTACTGTGTCTTAGTGACCATTCTTTTCCATCATATCTTGTCACGCCTAAAGTTGTACCAACCCACATTTTCCCATCTTGATCTTTTTTAATACATTTTACCCAAACAGTAGGTAGTCCATTTTCAGGAGTATAACTTTGTATCCACTTATCATTCTCATATACAGAGATGCCTCCTAATCCACCAACCCAAAGTTGGTCACTATTCGTATATTCCATTCCAAATAGATTATCACTTAAAATCTCCTCTTCAGTTTGATATTTAATAATCTCATCAGCAGTTTTGTGATAGAGACCTTTGACTGTAGCTACATAATATCCGCCTTTCCCATCTGAGAGAAGGTCCCTAATAGATTTTGAATAAGGGATTGTTTCATTATGCCAACTATCACTATTCTTTGTCCAAATTCCATAGTGACCCATTGCAATTACAGAGCCATTTATTTCATTCACTACATTGATTGGTTTCGTTATATCTGAAATTTTATTTATTCCTAAATGATTGTTTCTAAAAAGTCCATTCCAAGCAGCAATCCAGAGAGTATTTTTGGAATCTACAAAAAGGTCATATATTGGACCTTGATTTGTTGTATCAAGCATCGACTCCCATTCATTGGATGTTCTATTTAATTTAAACAATCCTGATTTTGTACCTGCCCATACGTTATCGGCCGAATCTACAACAATTGTCCTGACATCATTCTGCTCTTCAGTTTGAAATGGAAAAGGTTTATGATATTCTTGTACGAAGGAAGTATCTTTAATTGCAGCGGAAAAACTTGTTACAAAAACAAATAAAATCAAAACTGCCGAACCAATATTTTTATACATTTATATGTCTTCCTTAAATATATTTATTGTAAAATAACTTCTTTTCCTAGTTTGTCACTTTCAATAATCGCTTCTATTACTTTCATGTTATGAACACCATCCTGCAATGGAGTAGGAACTTCTGTATTTTTGAGAATAGATAGAGAAAATAAATCAGCCTGAATTGTATATTGGTCGCATGGATCGAATACTATTTCTTCAGTTTTATTGTTCTTATGCAAAAATATTTTAGATTGCATATTTGCAATTGGGTTAAAAGGGATTTGAAATTCTATTATTCCCTTGGTCCCAAATATCTGAGTTTGTTGTTTTTCTTCTAATTGAATAGATGAAAAAAAAGAGGATGTCCCTTCCATAAACTTCAAGATTGCAGATGCTACAGAATCAACTCCAAAATCTGAATGATATTCAATACACCCTAATACCTTTTCAGGTTCTGAGTTAAAAATAAATCGGGATAATGATATTGGATAGCAACCAATATCCATCAAGCTTCCACCACCATAACTTTTATTGTTTACAATACTATTTGGATTATCATCATAAAAAGAAAAAGAGGATTGAATTGTTTTTACTTTTCCAATTATTCCATTATCCACAAGTTCCTTAGCTTTTATCCATTGTGGATGATGCCTATACATGAAAGCTTCCATTATTTTAATATTAGGATGATTTTTTGATTCTTCCAATAATTCTTGAGCTTCAATAATATTTAAGCCAATTGGTTTTTCTAACAAAACATGTTTACCGGCTTTTAATGCTTTTTTAGCCCATGGAACGTGAAGATGATTTGGAAGTGGAACGTACAGAGCATCTATTTCGTCATCCTCAAGCAGTTCCTCATAAGTACCGTAACTATTAGGAATACTGAATTTGTCAGCTACTATTTTTACTTTATCGTAACTCCTTGACGCTATTGCCTGAATATCACAGTACTTACTATTTTTCATTGCAGGAATAACATGTTCAGTTCCAATACTTGCTGTACTTAATATGCCCCATTTTATTTTATCATTCATAAATCTCCAGGTTTCTATTTAATCTTATTTTTCTTGAACATTCAATTTAAAATCTGCAAAATCAACAGAATATACTCGCTGATCCGGACCACCAGCAGCAATACCCAAATGAATAGCTTCATTAACCCCTGGCAAATCATTTGTATGTCGAGATACTGTCCAATTCTTTCCGTCGTAACTGACATAACCAGAAAAACTGTTCCCATGTCTTACCAACTTAATCCACATCGGATAGGTATCTAATTTGGGATGATTCTGACTATTTGCTTTATGCATGCAACCATCTCCATATTCATCCCAATTCATTCCGGCTCTACCAGGAGAAACAAACATGAGAACTGAGCCCTTGCTTCCCATACCTGTGCCAAAACTTTTTTCCATATCATTTCGGGCAAAAAGACCTGCTCGGTACCATTCATTTGTCCGTTCACCAAACCCAGTAACTTTTATAGTTGCCTCAAAATTACCCTTGATAGGTTTTTTTATATAAACTGACGCATAAGAATCTTCTCCATGATAAAAATCAATTCCTGCGGTTTCTAATCTGAACTTATTATTTTCTTGATCAATATCAATTTTGTACGGCTCTGCACGTGTATCACAGTACTTAGCAAACTCCGTTGTTTTAATATCAATACTGGAATGTGGATAGACCACTACTTCTTCTGATTTTGAATTACCAACTCTGAGATTGTACTTACCCGCTTTTGGAATATATTTGAATTCTACATTTTGAATATCAGAGCCATTAAATTCTATTTGCTGTGTTAGGACTAGAGTATTATTAGCGTATAATTTTGCTTCAGTTTTACTTTCACTATCTAACACCTTTTTAACTTTTGCTTTTACTATTAACTCATCACCTTCGGGAATTATATTTGAGGAAACAGTTAACGATTCATAGAAAAATGAGAGCGATTTTCCTTCAACGGAAATTACTTTTTCTTTAGCAGAGCCTATTGTTACCCGGTGTTTACCTGGTTGAGAAAAAAGATAATCAAAAGTAATGTTACGTTTATTATTTGCAACTAACGGAACCTTTTTTGATTCAATTATAGTACCATTAACGTATAAAGAGACATCTTCAATTCCAGTGGCTCCCTTATTCACAACTGTTGTTTGTATTTTGGCGAAATCACCTGTCTTGAAGCTGTTTGATAATCCTACTCCAGCATTTTCTATTTCCGTCTTCACATATTCAAAAATTGGCTTACCAGTAATAATACCCTCTGGGACAATTTCGGGAGTTTCAATTCGATAATTATTTACATAAAGATTATCAACAAGATTTGCAGCACACAATTTCATCTCTCCCTGCTCCAGAGCATACATAATGTTATCTTCTGCTTTCCAACCATAAGACATGTTATCAAACCAGAGTGCTACATTATCATTAAACTCTCCCTTTTTTACATGATGTATTAAGTTTCCCCGAATAACTGAATTATAAGTATAACCTCCAGAGGTAATTACCCCAGAATCATCTGCCAAAGATTGTACATGGTGAATATGGTTATACTCAACCGTATAACCACCATCCATAGCCTCTTCATGATTTGACCAACCTCCAACATAGATAGGATATCGCCCCAAATTATTGGTTATCTCATTATGCGAAATAGTAGTATATAATGAGTTTGAAGCATGTACAGAGGTTCTACCGCATTTTTCAATATAGTTATTTGAAATAGTTACTTCTCGTATTATCTCCGACCAATCTGAAGGGTATGAAACACCTAGAACTCTAATTGCACCATCAATTGCATTTACAATTTTATTATTCAAAATTCTTGGTTGAAAAGCTCCAACTCTTACATCTATTCCACTTCCACCCACAGCGTTAATTTTTGAATCTACAACTTCACATTTATTTGCATACTTTATTAAAATAGCACAGCTATCACTCTCTGTGGCTTCAAAAGAAAGTCCATATAAACGTAAATTTCTTACTGGACGCTTATTGTTTCCTTCAATATTAATAAGTGTCTTTAAAACTGGCACTACTGTTGTTATATTATTGGGATTAATATTTTTTGGTGGTATTAAAAATATATTCTTTGAATGTTTGTCGTAATACCATTCTCCAGGAGAATCGAGTAAAGCTTTAACATTTTCTATATAATAACGAGGTGATATAACTATTATTCCATCCTGTGGTTTTTTTAGATATGCAAAATTATTAGTTTCATCGACTTTTGAAATACTATTTATCCCATAGTGCCAGCGCAAATACATTTTAATTCTATTATCTTCCATATCAGGCCAGTCCTTAATTTCTCCAGGATTAAAACTAAATGATGTAGTAGATTTGGAGGCAATAGGAAAAGTGAAGTATCCAGTGTTTGGGGCACGTGCAAGCATTTGTTCCTCCCCATCAAGAATTAGTTTTCTAACATCAAGATTTTCAGCTTTAGCTACCCAATATTTATTTTCCTTTTCCCATTTTGCAATTATCTTTCCTCCAGAAATTATTGGTTTTTCTCCTGGATATGCTGCATAAGTGACAAAGTAATCTTTTAACTTATGGTATTCAAAAGCTCCTGTAGGTAAATTTGTTTCAACTCTTTCACCACCATCCTTAGAAGTAAATTCTAATGTATTTTCCAAAGAATAATAACCTTCTCGAATCAATACTAAAATATCTCTTCCATCGCCAAGTTCATGTGGAGACCCAACATATCGTCTATCAATAGGGACTTCTTCTGGTTTATAAACATTTTTTTTCAATTCTCTAACAGCTTCTTTTGCTTTTTGAATAGTTCTAAATGGTCCATCATTTTTTTCACTATTTACCGAAGCAAATTTACCTGACCATGAATCATTTCCATTTGTAGCGACAAAGAAATCCGCTTTCTCTAAATCCACAGAATACTTTTGCCATTTTTCTCCTCTCAATAATCGTCCTTGACCAAAAGAAGAATTCGATACAATTAGTAAAACGATAATTACTTTAAATAATCTGGCATTCGTTAACCATTTATTATTCTTTTCTGAGATTCTCTTCATAATAATATTTCCCAATTTTAGTATAATTTTCTAGTATTTCTCTAAATTCCAAGATCTCATATATTTAATCTTCAAACTGAATAAATTCTAATTCATCCTTAGGATCGACAATTCTCAAATAAAGCCCCCAACTGGCTCCAATATTTTCTATCTTAACTAATATTTTATTCTTTCCTTTATTAAATTTTACAGAAAGTAAATCTTGGTCTGCCACCGCATTTCGGGCAACATGTTTATTGTATATCACTTCATTATTAATCCACATTTTTGCACCGTCGTTACTACCTAAAGTTATTTTAACCTCTCTATCATTCGGACTATTTACCTCTGTATACGCATAGGCAATGCCTTCCGCCCGTGGACTTATTTCAGAATTTCTTTTACTCATAATTGAAATTAGATTGAGATAGCCTGATGAGGATATATTTTCTGTTTCCCACTTAACCAGTCCTCCCTTTCCACTATAACTTTGATCAAACTGTATCTCATTTTCGGGGGGATATATATTTTCAAGACCCTTTCCATAATCGAAGGAGCCAATTACTTTCCAGCTTCTAACAAAACCATTGTTTGTCCTACTTATTTCCCACCAATCACGAATTGGACCAGGTCTCTTAAATACATTTAACTCATCAGTAGAATGAGATTTGCCGTCAAGCTTAAATATTCGCAAAGCATTTTCCCGCAAAATCATTTTTGCAATTTCAATTGCCTCATTTTCACTTAAATATCTAGTGCGCACTTTTTCTATCAGGACATTCGCTATAGTTTGTCGAGCCATTACTGAATGAGCATAAACAGCTTCGACAAAACTATAATCTCCACCAAAACCCATAATCTTATTTGATGGTATTGTCTCAATCCATTCATGCAAATAACGTTCACTATAAGAAGGCGAGATTACATAAGTCCAACACATATCAATGAAAACATTGGGGAAATTTTTGGCTAGTGTGCCAAGTTCTCCTCCATAAGGATAGCCTCCATGAAAGAGAATGAAATCTATATCTGGATATTCCATAAATAAATTAGCAAGATGAGTAGGGTTTGAATTTGTAATTATATTTCCATTGCCAGCCTGTAGTCCAGTATGAATTTGGATTGGCAAATCGAATTCATCTACTAAATCCAACATACGATGCATTAGAAAATCCTGAACTGCTTTTATATCTTCAGTACTAACTTGGGAATTATTTAAAAGCGATTTGAATACTTCTTCACCTCTTTCTTTTGAGACATTTTCAAATTTAAGGATTCGCAAATATGCCGCACCAGTTTTAACACCGACCATACCAGAATTAACACCTTTAACAAAAACCATTCGTAATAATTTTAAATAATCTTTAATACTATTTATGGGTGTGTTGTACTGTTCTCCAAAATTCCTTATTTCAGATCCTGATGATACGAGTGCAAATTGACTAAATCTTTCAACGTGCCTATAGAAATTCTTATCATAATTTTGATGTCCCATATCTTGAATGGACAAATCTATTTTGGCTTTATCTTTTAAAACATACTCATAGAAACCAGGTTTACTAGCATTTCTAATTTTAGCAGATAATTCTTTTATTGTCGATTCATTAATCTCAGAAATTCCATATAAATCACGGGCAATTATTAGAGGAACTCGTCCATACCCTGTACTTCGCATAGCATTGTAGTATGGTTCAAACAATTCCCATCTATCGGAAAGTGGGAAATCAGTATTATATATTATTTCAACTAATCCTTTATTGTTACTCGCTGAAATTAAATCTTCTTTTGCGTAATGACTAAATAGATACGTAAAATCAATATCTTTTGCGGATTGGATTCTGCTTTCTTCCGTTGCTAAATGTTCGTGTGTATCAATAATTCGGATTTCATTTACAGAAGAAGTTATTCTTTCTTCAAAACCAGGATTTGGTACTTCCACTATTTGAACCTGTGAAAATGTAGCGCTCACAAATATAAAAGTTAAGAAGATTGTTACTTTATACTTCATTTATGTTTCCTAATTATTTTTCCCAAGGTAAATTGAGACCAACTTCCTTAGGACTTTTTGGAATATAATATAATTCAAATTCCATAATTCCGTCAGCTCCCGGTTTATCGTACATATAAACTGTAACTGTATAATTGTTTTCTGCAGTGGGCTGTTCCAATATAAATGGGTGCATTGGTCTGGAGTGAATATCCAATGGAATAACCGTAACTTCTTCTTTTGGTAATTTTGTAAAGAAATTCAATTTCTGAACATGTGCCCCATCATAACGTAGATTCTGTATTTTATGCTTGTCTTCATTGACGATTAATAAATCTCTACCATCTACCTTAACTTCAATGTGTAATAATTTTACAGTTTCATCTTTGTGTTTTTCCAGCAAAACCATATACTGTTTTTGCTGTTTGGTAATCGTGTTTTCTAATTGTTCTGCAGTAGGTGCCATACCAAGAATGTTTTCAGCATTTTCCAAATCTTCAAGTGCAAATCCAGCATTAGTAATTAACAAATCTATTCCAAATAATTTATACCCAAAACCCGGTGTTGCCATAAAATTTTTCTTAGCTTCTAATAAGCTATTATAAGAATCACTCAATTTTTGTTTTGATATTTCATTTGGTTTTTCACGGTAAGCAAAATAATCGAATGCTGTTCTCACATACTTATTATTAGTTTCAATTAACCATCGAGTCATTTTTAATTTGTTACCCATTTTCTCAGCAAGGGCTTTATCCAAAATTAGAGATTTCACACTTTCGTATTTCTCTACCATTTTTTTTGCTGTTTCTAATCCATGATCAAGATCATCAAGTGTTTCGTATTCCCACGGTTTACAGCGTAAATATATCTTTTCCAAAAACTCAATATGCTCGCGACCATCATCAATTTGGGGATAGCCATAAGCTGGGAAAACATTAACACGCATATTTATAAAACTATTAAATCGGCCGTAGGAAATAGGTTCAATGTGTAGACCATATTTATACGCGACTGGTGTCATTAAATATATTTCCGCCATTGTTTTGGCGGCATCCTGTCCAAAGTTGATTGCTGCAAAATCCTCTGCAATCTGATTTATATCTTCATCAGGATTCCAAGAAAGACGATATAAAACATAGGAATATGCAGACCATGTGTCCCAAGTATTTTTTGAAGAATTAACTAACATTCCAACACCACGAACATTGCTTTTTTCTGGGCTCAGAAATGTTTGTATTCCACCTTGATAATACTGACCTGCAAATGTTGGAAAAATATTAGAAGCACCACCTTCATAATAATTCATTGCTTCAAAGCCAATTAAAGTTTGATGTGGAGATTGATTGAATGTTGGATTATATGGTTGATGCCACCATCTATCGCCAGCGGTAATTTTGGGAATTAAAAAAAGTTTATCGTCAACTCTCACCTTGTCATTAGCAAATATATCTCGAAATACTTCAGCTGAATAATGCTGCTCATGTGCTACCAAACCCCAAGTAAAATGGAAATAGGTTTTATCAAATTCATCAATTACAACTTCTGAAAGTTTATTTACAAATGTTTGGAATCTTTTCACATAAGGCATATCGCAATCTTCACCTTGATGCATCAAATCAAATCCTCTATATGCATCCCAGAAACCTGAGATGTCATCATTACAGACTTCTATCCCATCCAAATTTGGTAATGCTACAAAAAGTTTTCTATATTTATTCTGAAGTGCATTCCAAAAATTGGGGTCACACGGTGAAAGAATTGCATCATTTCCTTTAAGTATTGATGGGTGATAAGTGAATTCGTTTGCGAAACAAAAATATTTCATATCTAAAGAATGTGCATACTCAATCAACTTATTTGTTCTAATTCTATTCTCAGCATTTATGCTTTTTTCTGGTTCAGAATCCCATGGAACTAAATCTAGAATTGGAGCTCCCGAAACCCAGTTGATACTTTGTCTTAGGGCCTGATGCATAGTTTCTTTAGAACCACCTCCAAATGGACGTCTTCCCCAAGCAAGACTCATTCTCGTTTTTAGTGCTGGAATTCTGATAACATTTATATCAGGGATGTTTTTGTAAACCCGCATCCTGTCCCATACCCAATAGAGTCCATAAACATTTCCTATTACTGAGTTACCGGCTATTATCATTAGTTTGTCATTCCCAGATTTCTTAGTTACAATTTCGTAACCCTGTTCATCTTCAATGCCTTGAAGAGAAATTGTAGACCTATTCTGCAATTCTGCAGTTTTCCTATTTACAATAGAATTACCAACAATAATTGCAGAACCAATGATATGTTCTTGATAATTTGTTACGTTAAATTCGACACCTATCTCTCGACCAGCATTTTGCAAATCATTTAGTACAATCTTTATAGATTCTTCTTGCTGTAATTGAGTTGGAATAATTAATTGCCAATTCTGAGGGGCCTGGGCAAATGTTAAGTTAAAGAAGTTTAATACAAATATTAAAGCCAAGTATAAAGAAAGTGATACATTTTTTGTTTTAATAATCATATTACGTCCAACACTTTAATTTTAATTATTTATTAAGTAATAACCGTTCCTTATTATTGCTAATATTAACCTAGTCACAAATTCTTCCTCAATTATCATATTAGCGAATGAAAATCATCTTCTTTGTCTCTGAATATTCTTCTGCCTTTAATCTATAGAAGTACAATCCACTTGATAAATTAGTGGCATCCCAGACTACCTGATAGTTGCCTGCATTAACAAGTGATTCAACTATTCATACATTTCTGATGGATTTATTTCATCTAACTCAACAATAAACTGTGCTATTTTATCAGTTATAAAATTCAAATATTTCTCACCTTTTTCCGAGGTAGCCATTTTTGGATTACCTACACCAGTATCTTTTGTAACTTTACTCCACTCTCTAGGTGCCCATGCCCATTTTTCTTTTAGAGCAGTAATCTTAAATTTCTTTGAGGCTCCATCTCCAGCCTCATCAAGTGGAAGAACTAATTCTGGATAGGCGTATAACATTAAACTTGTTTCCATTTCATGTGCATGATCTCCATCTTGATCGAAAAATTCTTCAATATTCCCAATATCATACCAATTTATTGTAGAAATAAATATTTCTGTATCTTTTTGGAGTTCTCTTATCATCTGTTTAAAATCGTTACCACCATGACCATTTAACACAACTAGTTTATCAATATTCTGATTCTCAAGACTTTCAATAATATCTTCTAAAACTTGAGTTTGTGTAGAAGGATTCATGTTGATCGTTAATTTAATGTCCAATTGTTGTGTATTTACGCCGAAAGGAATTGCAGGTAGGACGATAACTTTAGCACCTTTTGCCCATGCTAACTTTGCTGAAATTTCAGCCATTTTTTCTGTCTCATATATATCAGTACCATAAGGCAAATGATAATTATGTGCTTCTGTTGCTCCCCAGGGTAAAACAGCTACTTTGTACTTAGTATTTTTAACATTTTTCCAATTAGTTTCTTTGAGTATATAGGGCTTTCCAGCCATAACTTTATCTTGCCTCGATTTTTTTAAAAAATCTAACTTGATTAAATAAACTCTAATTAACTCTTTCAATCACAATAAAACTTCTAAATTAGTCACACCTTATTACTTTTTGTCTGTTATAATAAATGCACTATACTCTTCTTCGACTCATAATACTTAAGTTTAACGATTGTAATTAATTTTTACCGAATTAGTGATCTATTAATTATAGATACAAACAGTACAATTCATAAAGTGACCATTAATTGCGTATTAATACTATCCACATATCAGTAACACTTAACAAATGTTTTCATTCACAAAAAAATAAAATTAGACAATCGTTTGTTTATACGCAAATTAAACCTTTACTCTTCTTCGAATTTGTTACGATTGACATTTAATGGATGATATTAATTTGGAAATATCGCCGGTGGAAAAACCGTAAATTATTTTAAGCATCCGTTATTGATCATGGCAAAGGTAATGCCCTATTTATTACTAAGATAAAGTTTATAACATTGATTGGTAGCTTTCTTTTATCGTACTGATTAAAAAACTAGCACTAATAATAGAAAAACATGGAATAATTAAATTGTTTTTAAGAATATTGTTAGATGAGGATATATTGGAAATGCAAGATCCTTCCTCTATCTGCTACAAATGTTGATATGCAAAATTAAAAGATGAAAAAATATTGTTACTACAAATTAAGATAAGAGACATATTAGATACATAAAAAACAATTACTTATTAGAATCATTTAAAGTGTTATAGTTTTGAGTAATTATATAGTTTTGAAGATAACTTGACTTAAAACTCTTTATTTCTTATTTTGATATCGCTTTGGACAATCGTTTGTTCTGACAGATCAACAATTTGTTTATGGTTATTTCACATTGTTTTGAAACTTTATTATTACTGTAATAGCACCTTATAATTCAAATTGTTAATTTGGAGCGTGCAATATTGAAAAGATTCAATTTAATCCTAGTAATTGTTATATTATCTCTACCCTTCTCAGATTTACATTCTGCATCCGAGCATTTTCCGACTAAAAGTGAAATCTCTCCAAAATTTTGGCTCTATGTAAATTATTTTAAAGGTTCTGAAGGATATACTCAACTTGAAATATACTACTCTGTTCCTTCCAGTGAATTAACTTTTGCAAATTCTGATAATGATAATATAGCTTCTATCACTATCTCTTTTAAAGTAACAAACTCAATCGATGAAGTTGTTTTTAGCAACTCTAAGAAAAGTAAATTGCGGGTTAAGTCATTTAGGGATACAAAAGACAAAAATAATGGATTACTTGACCAAATGATCATTGACCTTCTTCCTGGTAATTATAATCTGGATGTTAGTGTAATAGATGAGAATTCGAATAATGAAAGCAAGTTATCTGGTTTATTGGTTGTCCCTTTTTTTGACACATCTCTGGACATTAGTACTATTCAATTTGCATCTAGAATCTCTCAGGTCAACAACACTAAATCATTTGTAAAAGGAAATAAAATAGTTATTCCTAATCCATCAAGGAAGTATATCTATAATAGTTCTTTACTCTATTGTTATTATGAAATCTACAACCTTGTAATTTCAGATAGTACGAATAAATCAGTTTTTCAACCTAGTTTTTTGGTTAACAATGCATATGGTGATTCAATTATTTATGTACAGGGGCAATCGATTGCCTTTTCTGGTACATCATGTATTCAAACCAAAACTCTAGATATTAGAGATTTAGAACCTGGGAAGTATTCGCTTTCAATTTTTGTAACTGATGCTGTAACAGGCCATTCTGTTCTTGAAAAAAGCAATTTCACTATTCATAATCCTTTAACTATTGAAGAATCACTTCCAATGACCGAGAAGGATATTGAAAAATATAGAGATCAGATAAAATATTTTGCCTCGTATAACGAATTAGAATTATATGATAAGCTTAATACAGTAGGTAAGAGAAATTTCTTAATAAATTTCTGGCGTGCAAAGGACACTTCCCCAAAGACACCAACAAACGAATTTATGTTGAACTGTTTTGCAAGAATTGATTATGCGACCAAAAATTTTCAAAATGGATTGAATAGTGATATGGGAAGAGTGTTTATAATATATGGACAACCTGATGAAATCGAAAATAGGATGATGAATATGGATGCCAAACCTTATGTCATCTGGAATTATTTTGCAACCAGAACCGGGAAACACCAATTCGTATTTGTTGATAGAAATGGGAATCAGAATTATACACTGGTCCATTCTACTGTAGAAACAGAAATTTACAATCCTAATTGGATGCAAGAAGAATTACAACAATAGTTTTTATTAATTAAAATAATGTAATATCTAATAAATTAAACAATTACTAATTCGAGTTAAGGAGGCTAAAAAAAAACAAAATCAATTGTCTTAAACTTTTCAGACATTATTTTAATTAATTAAAATGGAGGCAAAGATGATATTTTTTACGAATAGGTGCTTTAAGAAATTACTCCTATTTGTTGTGGTTACTGCTCTTGTGGCCCTCCCCAACCAGCTTTTTGCTGGAACAACAGGGAAAATATCGGGCAAAGTTATTGATGCAAAGACAGGTGAACCCTTAGTAGGAGTAAACATCCTAATACAAAATACCAGTATGGGATCTGCAACAGATGTAGAAGGATTATTTTACATTTTAAACATTCCGCCAGGAGAATATTCTGTGCGGGCTTCAATGATCGGATACTCACCCGTTTTACAAAAAAATGTACAAATAACAGTTGATCAAACTACACATCTTAATTTTAATCTTTCCGATGTATCTATTGAATCGGAAGAAGTAGTAATTACAGCTTCGAGACCTCTTGTAGAAAGAGATGTCGCAGCTAGTCAAACCATTACTACAAGCAAAGAAGCTACACTTATGCCGGTGAGCGACATTATGGAAGCCGTTAGTTTAGAACCAGGTATTGACGTAACTGAAAATAGAATGTCAGTGGCAATAAGAGGCGGCGGTAGCTCTCAAGTAAGTTTTCAAGTTGACGGTATGGAAAGAACAGATAAACTGAACAACACTTCATATACTCCAACAAACTCAGCTCTTGTGCAAGAAATACAAGTACTAAAGGGTGGGTTTAATGCAGAATATGGTAATTTACGTTCCGGTATGTTTAATGTAATTACTAAATCTGGTGGAACAAAATTTTCAGGATCTGTTGATTATAGAATGGCACCTGCACAGCAAAAACATTTTGGACCTAATGCTTATGGTGATGATCAATATGATAATAAAATTTTCGGCAGTAGTAATTCATTTGATGAAGTAACTGATATTGAAGGAAATACTGTATTCGTAGGATGGAATAAGTTAGCTGAGGCAAAAAACTCTGAATCATTTATGGGTAAAAGTGATTGGACACCTCAACAACTGCAGGAAGTTTGGAAATATCAAACTAGAGGAAATGATTATGCTGATGCACCGGATCATTATTTAGATCTTGGTCTGAGCGGTCCTCTGGGTATTTCAAATGCGGGCTTTTTACTAGGTGTTAAGTATAACCGTATTTTACCTACATTTGCAACAGTTAGAGGTTATGACCAAATAATGTCTATTGACGGAAAAGTTCATTTCCAACCTTCCCAGTCAATGAAACTCGTAATAAATGGACTCTACGGAACAACAGAGACTGGCACAAATGGTCGTGAATGGGGAGATCAGGGTCAATTATCATATGGCTATGATCCAGATGGTACTTATGGAGGCTATGGTGGCGATGATATTCCGGCAGTTGCCGCTGCATCAAAATATTACTTAGCTTTTAATAGTCCTCTTGACGCAACAACAAAATCAATTGGATTAAAATTTACTCATACTTTAAACGCTTCTACATTCTATGATTTTAAGTATAGTTATTTTACAACTGACACAGATACAAAAAAATCTGATGAAAGAGATTCTGTTGGTGTAAAAAATATTGGCGGTGTTGATTTTGATGAAGGACCGATAGGCTGGGTACATACAGGTTCTAGCTTAACCGACTTAACAGGGAATTATGGTTTTTCCGGCGGCGGTTTAATTACTGACAAGTCATCCGTTAAGAGTCACCTGTTGAATTTTGATATGGTTAGCCAGATTAACAATGAGCATATGTTGAAATTTGGTCTTATGTTTGGTTTGGATCAAGTGAATAAAAACTATCATGAAGCTTTAACTGTAAACCTTAGTCCTTTAGCTGGTGATTTTATTCGATTTGAAGAGTCTCCATATCGTTTGGCCGGTTATATTCAAGATAAAATCGAATATGGTGGTCTAGTTGCAAATATCGGTCTTCGTGTCGAACATTTTGCAGCAAATGGAAATGTTTATGCCCCTGATGATTTGTATTCAATGTTTTGGGCAGATGGTGGAACAGCTGGTTTAGATTCTCCTGATGATCTTCCTCAGGAGGATAGTAAATCATTCACAACTGTCGCTCCTCGTATATCCTTCTCACATCCGGTTAGTGAATTCGTAAAGTTTTTCTTTAACTTTGGTGTTTACTATAGTGAGCCAACTACACTTCACAGATATGGCTTAATGGTTCACGAATTTGATTTTGGTGATCCAATGAGTAATATTGGAGAATTGGGATATCCTAATCTTGAACCTGCAAAAACATCTGCTTATGAGATTGGCTTTGAACAAAGTATTGGAAACGAATGGTTATTAAAAGCTTATTTCTACTCAAAAGATAATTCACAGCAAATAGGACGTATAACTGTTAATGGTATGGCTGAAAGTCATTTTGTTGGTTATCTTATGAATAGTGTTAATGGTGCTAATTCTAGCTACCAAACCCAAAGAAATAATGAATTTCAAACAATTCGCGGTATTGAAGCAAAAATTACCAAGAGAATGGGTAGATTTGTTTCAGGTTGGGTTAATATGAACTATATGATTGAAACTAAGGGAAATTATGGTATTTCCAATTATAGCCAGGATCCTCTTGTTTCATATTTAACTTGGGCAGCTACAAAACAACAACCTCAAACGAAACCAAGTTTTATTGCAAATGTAAATGTTCATACTCCTTCTGATTGGGGACAATTAAAAGGAGATTGGAGTTTAAGTGTAAATCAATTTATTAATACAGGTGCAAAATATATTTATAATCCAACAGGCTTGCCTACCCGAGAAGTAAGAACAGTTTACTATTGGGTAGATAATTTTAATACAAACCTTAGATTAAGTAAATTCTTAAAATTGACTGATAATTTAAATATTCGATTATATTTAGATGTAAAAAATGCATTCAATTTCAAAACTCTTAATTTGAATTTACTCAATAGTCAAGAAAAAGAGCGATATTTCACTCAGTATATTGATGATGAAAGTGGGCTAGGTAAGGATATCGGCGAATTTGATGATGACAATGGAAATAATGTATTTACACAAGCATGGGTAGATAAAGAAGGCAATGACCGTTCACCTATTGCACCTAGTAAAGACTACGCTTTATCATTAAATCCAAGATCTTTCTTATTTGGTATAAAGCTTGAATTTTAACAAATGTTTTTAGTAAACATTAATTAATATGAATTAAATAAAGAGTATAAACTATGAAAAAACTATTGATATATCTAAGTGTATTCATGCTCTTCATTATTACATTTGGTGATATAGTCAGAGCAAATACATCAAGGCACTATATGCGTATTGGGCGCTTGTGGGCTATTGCAGAGTATGATGGTGCTGAAGGCTGGGGTGGACAGTATGCATGGCCCGGTGGTCGTGTAAGAAATCCCACCGCAAACGCAAGACAATTGTGGGGCGGAAATGTCAGAAAACTTGGCACAGTCGCAGGTTGCACAAATTGGACTGGTCCTAATGGAGAATCCTATGCTTACTGGACTGCCGGTTGCTACCGAACATATGATTACGATTACTTACCATATTGGGGTGGCAAAACAGATCTGACGGCAGTTATGCCTGTTACTCAGGAATTGGTCCAAAGATGGGCACCTCCTGTAGTTACGGTAGACGGTGTAGTTATTAATCTTAGTTCAGGTGATGATTTTGTAGAAGCGCATGATAATAATAAAATTGATCCGACCTTAGTAGCGGAGAGATTAATAACATCTGTTTGGCGTTATACAATGGGAGTTGAATATGTACGAAAGATGTACGGTTACAGTACTCCAAACCATCAAGATTACCTGTTAAGTGAAATAACATTAACTAACAATGGTAAGATGTACGGTAAAAATGTAGAACCACCAGTCGAATGGCCGGTACCGGAGTGGCCACAGATTCTGGAAGGTCAGAAAATTGAAGGATTCTGGTGGGCACAAGTTGAAAACCCATGGAATTCATCTTTAGGCCGTAGTAAATCATTCGGCGCAGATGATGCAACTGGTGAATATATAGCGCCATTTGCCTCTGAAGGAAATGATCGCCGTTACTATTTATACTATGATGGAGACAATCAAGATAGCCCAGAAAAAGATTGGGGAGATCCAAGTAATTCCTCAGCAGCAAATGATGGATTTATGGAACTTTTATCCCCAGCGTGGATAATTCAGGGAGCTCTTTATGCTGATAAATCAGCTACAGAAAAAGTAGATGATCTTAACCAGCCTAATAGTACTTGTATTAAACAAGAGCGAGACTATGATCTAGGGAAAATCCCAAAAACAATGCAGGCACAATACGATGCATTATTCATCCCTGGAACACATTTTCCATTAGATACACCACACAGAGATGTTGAGGCCAATATTAGCAAACCAAGTGGTTATAGAGCTTATGGCCCTTACGATCTTGATTTTGGTCAATCAGTGCGCTTGATTAAGGTTGTTGCTGCAGGTGGAATTAGTCATGAATTATGTAAAGAATATGGTAGAAAAGCATTTGACGCTGGATACACTGGTCCTGTTATGGATGAAATTGAAACACTTCATAAAACCGGACGTGATTCTGTTCTTAAAGTCTTAGATTATGCTAATTGGAATGTAAATGGTGATAAAGGCGGCAGAGAAGTATATGATGTGCCTGATGCTCCACGTCCTCCAGCTAATTTTGACGTTGCTGCTAATGGTTCCGTAATTGAGCTTAGCTGGTCTGATGAGTCGAGAAATGATAAAGATTTTGATACAGGTGTTGAAGATTTTGAAGGTTACCGATTATTCAAAGCAATCGGTGCAAGAGATAGTGTTTACCGTTTAATATATGATGGAACGGGTAATGAATTTATTGACGAAGATGTTTTCTCAGGATTTCAATACTTCTACTATCTTGTAGCTTATGATAATGGTAGTCAAAACTGGGAAGAACCAGGTGTTTCTCTTGAAAGTGGGAAATACTATTGCTGGACAGGTTGGTCACCAACTGGTGTTACCCCAGCAATAGCTCCAATAACTAGTTCCGGAAGTTTAGATGCAATAAGGGTTGTTCCAAATCCTTATAGTGCTGCCGGATTAAAATTTCCTGGAGAAGACGATAAAATATTATTCACTGGTCTACCAGCAGAATGTACTATTACTATATATACAAGTAACGGTGATTTTGTACATGAAATAGAGCATACTGATGGAAGTGGTAATGAACCATGGAATCTACGTACTAAATATAATCAGTACGCAGTAAGTGATGTATATATCTATAAAGTTGATAGTGATCTAGGAAGTTATGTTGATAAATTTATAATTATCAGATAGTTAAAAATAATGTAATAATAATTTTTTCCTTCAAAATGGAGGTAATCCTGATGAAAAAAATCTTTTCAGTATCTTTACTGATACTAATTTTTATAATAACCAGTCCAGCATTTGCTGGAGGGAAATACAATGTAGGTCAAGCCGGTATGACATTCCTCAGTATTGGAGGTAGTGCTCGTGCAACAGGGATGGCAGAGGTTTTTGATTTTGCCAAAAACGACCTGGGTAGTGTTTTTTACAATCCTGCCGGTCTGGGATCTGTAGAAAAACGTTCATTTTATTTTAATTATACCAAGTGGATTGCTGATATGAGTGTTGCTCATATGGCAGTTTCTTGGAATTTTGATAATTACGGAGTTTTTGCTCTTCATGCCCAATTGATGGACTACGGTGATTTTAATGGTACTACAATTGCCCAAAATGATCTAGGATATAGTCCAATTGATGTTGGCGATGTATCAGCAATGGCTTTAGGGCTTGGATATGGTATCCAATTGACTGACCAATTCTATATTGGTGGTAATGTTAAGTGGATAAGCCAGCAACTTGGGCAAAATGATACTTACATTAGTGGTGTTATGGAAGAAACAGGTAAATCTAATGATATTGGTAGTTTTGCATTCGACTTTGGTACAATGTATGATACTAATATAAGAAGCATCATGTTAACCATGTCTATCCGTAATTACTCAGCTCAACAACTATATGAGAATGAGGAATTCACAATTCCACAAACATTCAAGATTGGTCTTGCGGCAAATCTTATGGAACTAGTTGCAGATCCAAACGAAGATCATAAAGTAATGATAGCGTTTGAAGGTGTTGATGCTCGTGATAGAACACAATTCTTAAATACCGGTGTTGAATACACTCTATTTAATATGGTTGTCCTTCGTGCTGGTTATGCAACTAACCGCGCTCAAGATGATATGAGTCCACTAAGTTTTGGAGCTGGATTTATACTTGATTCAAGTTCATTCCTTGGGAAAGTAGATTTTTCTTATAGCAGTTTTGATTCTGCTCTAGGAAATACTTTACGTTTTGGAATCTCTGGATCATTTTAATAACTCATCTGAGTTTAAGTTCAAAAAAACCAGTCTGATGTTTCAGACTGGTTTTTTTATGTGTTAATATTTAATCGGCTCCCAATACATAAGCACAACCCAGATCTTCCAGACTAATGCTATTACCAAAACACATGACTAGTGATAACTAAAAAAGTCCGGATAGTTTTTCCGGGTTTAGATCCATCATACACTCTCCATTTGATAGTTCCTTGCTCAAGTAAACTTTTCTACTTCAGTATCAATATGCACCACTTAATATTCAACATCTTTCAATTAATCAAATAGAATATTACATTATATCCTCCTTTATGAGCCAGCAGAACAAAAGCAACAAAACTTGTAACTTACTTTTTATAATAAAAGATAACACCCTGAGCACCACAATCTCCATCAGGATAAAGGATGTGATAAATCAAATATTTTTTAAGGGTGATAGTACTCTATAATGATGAATCTCATCTAGTGGCATATTTCTTTGTGTCTTGATTAATTTATTCAGGTCTGCAGAAACTCCCCAGACTCTGATCATTGTACTTCGACAGTACATTTTCAATAATTGCAATTTTGCTAATCTGGCTGTATTGTGTTTTCAAACTCGCCATTACTAAATATACTTTTGTTTGGCATCCAATCCCCCACCACGTTATACCTGTTCACATCGACAACGAATAAATCAAAATTATAGAGTTCCATCGCTTTGAGTTGCGAATTGATAAATTCGCAACTCAAATTGAATCTTACGGTATACCAGTGGTTATAAATTAAATGGTTCCAGTTCTCCGGCTTCTTAAATAGTTTGTTGCGCATCTTTCTCTTTGCACTAACCAAGTTGCCCGCAAATCGTTCGGATTGGCATCCAACTAAACACTTATGAGCATGGTAATTTCGTGTACTATTTATGAAAGAAAACTTCTCTGTTCGCTTCTCTTTTTATAATTCATTCTCCATCCGCTGAAGTTTTCAACTCTTGCCCAACACTATTTTGGGATAACGAACTTCAATAGTATGTTTATCCTTTTTATAAAACTTTAAAAACTTAGTATATTATATGAAATTTCCTTTTTTTCACTTGTCTTATTTTTTATAGAAACATTCAATACCTTTCTGCCACCAGCTTGAAAATATAAAAGTTCTATTTTATGCTTCCCTATCTTAAGCGCAATTTCACCTTCTTTTTCATACGCCCCATGTAGACCGTCATTATCGACAACCAGTTTATCAGCAACATATAATTGACTGCCATCATTTGAATTAACGCTAAACATGTACACATCTTCTTCGGAAATTTCTATATAACCTTCATAAACCAATCCAAACTTCTCAGGGAACTTGTTTTCCTCAAATGGATAAATAAAATTTGAGACTTCCCCTTTTTTTAAGAATTCCATTTTTTTAAGTTTCGTTACCGATTTAATCTGGTCGGTAAACTCATAATATTCAAAACTCAAGCCCATTTTCTCTGTATTAACAATAACAGGTTTATATGGATTTTCTTTTCGGTAATGCGATTTATAAATAGGACCACTCCGATTATCTTCTGTAAATTCTCTTATCTTAAATGATGTTGATTCTGTTATTTTTATTGGTCCTGTATACAATATTGAGTTTTGCGTTGGTTCAGATCCATCAGTAGTAAAATAAATCTCCATGTTCTCTTGTTTTGACTTTATTTGAAACATTGCATCATTAATAAAAACAGTATTAATACTTAATTCCTCAAATCCAGGCCAACGATAATTAATGCCGAGTTCATATAGCCTTCCATAATGTAATACCATTCTATTCGAGAAATCCTCATAATTACGTTTTTCTTTAACTGACCATGCAACTTCGGCAAGTGCACATAATCGAGGGAATGTCATATATTCCACCAACTCAGGAGTTGCAATATATTCAGTCCATTGATTTGCTTGTACTCCCATAATATATTTTTGCTCATTTGAATTCAATTCTTCTGGAATTGGCTCGTAGCTATATACTTTTTCTAAAGGTAAATATCCACCAATTGCTAGGGGTTCATTTTCAGGCTGCCCTTCATAATAATCGAAATAGCAATAATCGGTAGGACTCATTACAACGTTATGATTTCGTTTTGCTGCAGATATTCCGCCTTCAATTCCACGCCAAGACATAACAGCTGCATTGGGAGCGAGTCCACCTTCCAAAATTTCATCCCAGCCAATTATTTGCCTGCCTTTGGAATTAAGGAATTTTTCAATTCGAGTAATAAAATAACTTTGTAATTCATGTTCATCCTTCAATCCTTCTTTCTGTATGCGAAGTTGACATTTTGTACATTCTTTCCATCTAGTCTTAGGTGCTTCATCACCACCAATGTGAATATATTTTGATGGAAAGAGTTCCAAAACTTCAGTTAGTACATTTTCTAAAAATGCAAATGTTTCTTCATTTCCAGCGCAAAAAATATTTTCATCAATCCCCCACAATGTTCTTACTTCAAATGGGCCGCCAGTGCAAGAAAGACTTGGATATGATGTAAGTGCGGCTACTGAATGACCCGGCATTTCGATTTCTGGCACAACTGTAATAAATCTTTCCTCTGCATATTTCACAACTTCTTTAATTTCATTTTGAGAATAATAACCCCCGTATCGTATTCCATCAGAACTGTCTGTTTTTAAGATTTGTGTTCCATTACGCCAAGCACCTTTTTCAGTTAATCTTGGATATTTTTTAATTTCAATTCGCCAACCTTGGTCTTCGGTTAAATGCCAATGGAATGTGTTTAGTTTGTGCATTGCAATGTAATCGATATATTTTTTAATAAATGAGACCGGAAACATATGACGTCCAACATCAAGATGCATTCCGCGCCACTTAAATCGAGGTGCGTCAAAGATCTCTACTGAAGGAATTTTCCACTCTAAGTTGGGTTTATTTTTATTATTGAATACTTCATTTGGCAATAGTTGAAATAATGTCTGTACACCATAGAAAAGTCCATGTGGGCTTCCATTCAATAGGATTTTTTCAGTATTGCAAACTATACTATAGCCTTCTTCCCCTAAAGAACTGTCCAATTCTTTATTAGTGAAAATAATCGAGTTTTTAATTTCAATATTATTCGATGATGCTACAATTTTAATAGAAAATCCACTTGCCGTATTAAATTGTTCAGCAAAATACTCAGCTACTTCTCTTAATTTCAAATTGTCGGGATCAACAATAATTTTTGTATTTTCGTCAATTATAAATTGTCCGCTGTTAGTTTTTAGCTCTTGTGGATTGGGGATAATACTTATATTGCTATTATCATCTACACATCCCCCCAAAAATAATGTCGCGAATAATGTAACAATCAATTGTAGCTTCTTTCCATATTCTCTTCCCATTTATCTCTCTCTTTAATTATTAATAAACCACCAATTCTATTTCTAAAATGAATAACAGAGATGTTTTCAATTATAGAAGCATTTGAACAACCACTTAATAGTTGTCATTTAAAAGACGCCCCTTTTAATATTCCATTCACAGTTTCCATTTATAAAATATTTCTATTGCAATTTCAAATTATAAATTTACTAGATCGATATAACTAAAACATCAGCTGGGACAATCTGTTTTTCTATATTTGGGCCCTCATAAAGAAGCTCCAGCCCTTTTCCACCTCCAGCTTGGAAATATTCTAATCTAATTTTATGTTTTCCTTTCGACAAATTTAGTTTTTTAGAGCCACCGGAAAAACCATGTAATCCATCGGCATTAATAATTAGTTTTTCATTTATAAATAATTTACTTCCGTCATTGGATTTTAAATAAAATATATATTCACCATTTTCTTTTATTTCTAATTCACTTGAAAAGAGAATTCCAAATTCATTGTTAAGCTTACTGAATTCGCTTAAATCAAAATCATACACATTACCAATTATTTGTGGTTTTAATTCTGCATAATTCGGGAGTTTATTCCAAGAACCAGCATAATATTTATAGTTCCATCCGTTTTTCACAGAATCAATTAAAACTATTCTGCTTGTGCTTATATTACTTTCCTTTACACCATTTTTAAAAACTCTCGCCTTTATTGTAGTACTCTTTTTTAGTTTGAATGTAAAAGGTTTTGTGAATTGAGTTGAATTTAGATTTGGGATTGAACCATCCAGTGTATATCTAATTTCAGCATTATTAGCATAATTACTTATATTAACTGAAATTAAATCTTTTGAAAATAAGATGGAATCTGCCGGGGCAATTACAGGTATAGAAAGCATAGGGTTTTTAATCAGTTTACTTATATTTTTGGAAATGAATTGATAATTCCCGGATGGAACTTCGTAATGCAAACGGTTTTCTTCAACACCAATAAATATTGCATTCGAATTATCGACACTTGCATCTTCAATTTTATCCCCATGAATAAATACAGAAGCTGTTGTATTTGGGGGAACCACAACCGATAATTTTAGATCATTATTCTTATATTTCCAACTACTGCCAATTTCACCATATATCGATGGATAAACTACATTTACAAAATCAAGTCCTTGAATAATATTGGGCTTTATTATTGTGTGCTTAAAGCCAGGATTGTTATCATCAGGATAAATCCCGCCTAACCCTTGATAGAACCAGGCTGTAACACTTCCAAACATTGGATGACTATGAGATTCGTTACCTGTCCAAGTTTCCCACAATGTTGTGGCACCTCTTGAAATATTATATCCATAACTTGGAAAATCTCTTTGATTCATAAGTGTATATGCAAGATCGGCACGATCGTATTTTGTTAGAACTTCCAATAGATAAGGTGTTCCCATCATTCCAGTATCGAAATGACCGGAGTTTGCAATCTCTATGTTTTGAACAAGTGAATTAAATACTGGCTTTTCTACTTGCTCAGGCACTAACCCAAAAGCAAGAGCAAACACATTTGCCCCTTGCTTACCAATAGAATAGCTGTTCTTCTCATCATCAAAGTATCGTATATTAAAGGCATCTTTTGTTTTATCACTTTTGATTTTAAAATAATCGTGATCAGCATTATATTTTAGAACTTTTGATATTTTTGACATCAATTGTAAATCGTAATAGTAATAAGCCGAGCTTACATATGAAGGAGAAATTACTGTCTCTGTTGGCGGCACCCATTCACCTAGATCCCATTTGTCAAGCTCATTAATATAAATCAATCCATCTTTATCTCTTCTTCCATCAAGGTATTCAATATACTTTTTCATCCCGTCATAATTCTCTTCAAGAATTCTTATATCGTTGTAATACAAATACATATACCATGGGATAATGATATATGCTGAACCCCAAGCAGTTCCACCGCCGCCGCTATGGAATGGAGTTGTATTAGGAACATATCCAGTTTTTTTGTTCTGGGCATCAGAAATATCCCCAATCCATTTTGTGTAAAAACTTTTCATATCCAAATTGTAAATAGCTGCTTGAGCTGCTATTTGTCCATCACCGGTGTATCCGCGACGTTCCCGATGTGGACAATCCGTTGGTACACACCCATGCATATTATCTAACTGAGTTTTATTATAATCGTTCAAGATTCTATTAAATAATTTATTTGAGCTTGAAAATGCACCTCCTGTTTTAATATCAGTGTGGACAATTTTACCTTCTATATTGTCAAGTGTTAATTCGGTTTCTGAACTGGTAACCTCAATATATCGAAAGGAATGCCATGTAAATCTTGGTTCCCATTCTTCAACACCCTCTCCTTTAAAGATATATGTGTCAGTCTGCTCATAGTTATTATCATTATCTTCAAAAAAAGTTAGTTTTATCGAATTTCCTCTTTTTTCTTTTATTTTAATCTTAACCCAGCCTGAGAACATTGTTCCAAAGTCATAACGATAAACATCCTCTTTAGGATTTGAAATGGAAACTGGTTTGATGATCCCAAGGACTCTATCTGGCGGAGAGATTTGAGCTTGCAATTTCCCCTCTGGAGAACGGACAATTTCTGCATTTTTATATCCACGGTCATCAAACTTTTTCAATTCCCAATGCTGTACTTCCAATCGTGCATCATATATTTCACCACGATATAAATTATTATCTATGATCGGTCCATTTCCCTTTTTCCATGATTCATCACTAACTATAATCTGATTTTCGTTATTGGTATTTTCAATTTCTATTTGCGCAATAAAGCGTGGTGTATCATAATAGAGTGGTAAATATTCACTCTTTTCATTTTGGTAGTACCACCCGTTTCCGAGAATAACTGAGGCAACATTTTCACCATCATGCAAGTAGTTACTAAGATCATGTGTTTCATATAAAACACGGGTAGACATATTTGCAATTTTGCCATTTTCATAACTGTTAGTTTGCCTTATATCGTAATTTGTTTGATTTGGTGCAAGAACATGATCACCAACTTTCTTACCATTGATGTACAATTCATAATATCCTAGTCCACTTATGTATGCACGAGCGTTTCTTACATTACCTATAACATCAAAACTCTTTCGATAATATAAAGCTGGGTTTTTCTGACCTACCTTTGGTTTGTAAGTTTCTTCCGTCCCAATCCATTTTGCTTGCCAATCTGATTTCTCAATTAGTGCCATTTCCCAAGTTGAAATTTTGCTCCATGATGAGGCATCATTATTTTGATCCCAAACTTTAACCTTCCAAAAAACTTTTTGCCTGGATTTTAATTTACTCCCATCATAAACAACATGATTCGATTGAGAAGAATGTATTGTGTCGGTATCCCAAAGGTCGCCAATGTTATCATTTAGCACTTTAATATCACTGGAGACCAATATTCTATAAGCGTTTTGTTTAATATCATTATCTTCTGTATTAAGCTTCCAACTTAATCGTGGTTTGACAATATCAATGCCAAGCGGATTCTCTACATATTCACAATTCAAGTCAACTATTTCAACCTTTTTATTAGAAGAACATGAGCATAATATTGATATTAATAAAATAACGACCATTGATTTTATGCTTACTAAATTCATTTTGTAGTTTTTCAATTGGGTCCCTTATTCCTAATTACATTTATAATATTTATTGTTTAATATGAAGTTTTCAATCATCAAAGTGAAGACATCTTCCGTCAGTTGCACCTGTTCCAGCTAGCCTCGTATTACAGAAACCAATTTTTTAATTGACAACACTTTATAATCAACCTTTAGGTTTTATCTTCCAAGTAAATGCAAGCAAGAAGATAGCAATTACAGTACTACCAAGAATTGATAGAATTATAATATCCCAGCTTGTTTGTTTCCCATAAACATTTCCAAAGTAATCAGCCATCCAACCAAAGCCTTTTGCTTGTATCGTACGACCAATGTAGCCGAATAGGCCTACAAATCCTGCTGCAGTTCCAACAGCTTTTTTGGAAGTTAAATCTAAAGCTGCAACACCAAGGAGCATTACTGGGGGATAGACAAAAAATCCAACAACTGCTAACATTGTCATATCAATCCACAAATATCCTGGTGGGTTAAGGTATATTACAAGGAAGGCAAAAAAGATTGGAATCATACACAAAAGTGAAACCATTCCTCTTCTTCCTCCAATTTTATCAGAAAGCCAGCCCATCAATATTGTTGAAGGAATTCCTCCAAATTCTAAAATTAGTATAGCAATTCCACCACCAGCTAAAGTGGCCCCTTTTACTTCTCGAAGGTAGATCGGTCCCCAATCCAGCATACTGTAACGAACTATGTATACAAAAAGATTAGCTATTGCAAATAGCCACAAATATTTATTCTTAAGAATTTGACCAATAAACAACTCTTTGGTGCTTAATTCTCTTTCTCTGTTGTCTTTATTCAATTCTCCATTAGCATAGGTGTTCGTAAATTCCTCAATTGGTGGCAAACCAATAGATTGTGGTGTATCACGTAAGCGTTTGAACAAATAGAAAGAACCTATCAGGGCAATAGTTCCAGGCACATAAAAAGCGGCTTGCCATCCGCCAAACTGTATTGTTGCATATGCTGCAAGAATTCCTGCAAGCCCACCTCCAATGTTATGTGCAACATTCCAAATAGCAAATACTGAGCCTCGTTCTTTTATACTATACCAATGACCTAGAGACCTTCCACACGGAGGCCAGCCCATTCCTTGAACAAATCCGTTTAATGTCCATAGAAATAAATGTATGCCATAACTTTGCATACTTCCGAAAGCAAAATTGATTATACCAGTTAGCAGAAGTCCGAAAGCCATAAACTTTCTGGGATTACTTCTATCGGACATTGAACCGTTTAGAAACTTACCAACACCGTAGGCTATTGCTGAAAGAGCTAGAATATTTCCAATCATATTGTAATCGTAACCAAGTGCGCCTTCAATATCTTTAGCTACAGTGGAAAAGTTGTTACGGACAAGGTAGAACATTGCGTAGCCTAGGAATGTAGATTCTAGAACACGCCAACGATTATGCTTATACAATTTATCTACTTCCCCTTTAGGGACAGGATCTATTACAGGATCGGGCTTAAACCAATTTAATATTTTGGAAATCATTGTTATTCCTTAAGAAAGCTAATTTTTACCTTTATGAGTTTTAATTAATGTAATTACAAATTTATTGGATAAAATCTGCTTGCATTAAAGAGTCCATGGTGCTCGCATTGGTCGGTGCATTCTCCTTGCTGCCGTATAATCACCAATGATTGTTTCCTTTTCTGTATCCCAATTAATAGATTTACCTTCTCTAATACATATATCGGAAAGATGACAAATAATATCGGATCTTACTGCCGAATGAAGATTATCTACCGGTTGTTTTCTGCTAATTACTGAATCTACAAAATTGTGTACTTGATCCTTACTTTCAACCAGCCTTATTTTTCCAGGATCTTTTCCAATTCTATAAAGTTTCTCATCAGAAACTTTCCAACCAGCACGTTTAACTTTCACCCAGCCATTTGTCCCTACAAATAGAGTTCCATGAGATCCCTCCACCCCAGGATGTGGTTTCACTGTGTTTGCAATTTGGTCATCCATGAATCTCATTTTTAAGTTATTAGAATAAGTGCATGTAACATCCCAGTTTGTTAGAGTATCAAATAATCCACCGATTCCTATCTCTCCGCTTCCTTCATAATGAGTAGGAATTGTTTTAAGTCCAGCATTATCAGCCCACCATTGAAGCATATCCATCGGATGAGCACCCCATCCAGCCATGAACCCAATGGCGTAGTCATAGATATGAAATATTGCATTCCTACCGCTTTGATGCAAACATCTATCATATGAAAATGGAGCTTCCGGAGCAGGACCTAACCATAGATCATAATCATATCCTTCTGGAACTGGAAGTACTGGAGTAGCTGAGCCACCTGACTCACCATGTGGTGCCCAGACATAAATCTCTTTTACATCACCTATGTGACCGTTAAGAACTAATTCAATTCCCATACGAACTTGAACCATTGATCTCTGTTGTGCTCCATACTGGAAAACACGATCATATTTATCTACAATATTACGTGCGACGATATCTTCAGCAATGCTTTTACCCAATGGTTTTTCAGTATACATATCCTTTCCAGCTCTTGCAGCTGCTAGGGATATTGGAACGTGCCAATGGTCGGATGTAGCAATGTGGACTGCATCAATATCTTTTCGTGCTAATAAATCACGGAAATCATTATAATCATTACAATTATCAAACTGTTCCTTCCTCATCAACCGTCTTTCTCTTATTGGATCACAAACTGCTACAACTTGCGATTTAGAGTAGTCTTTATATTTGATAGCAACACCTGATCTGTTACCGCAACCAATAAGACCAATGTTAACTCTGTCACTGGGAGGAGTATTTCCATTTCTTCCTAACACTGAGCTAGAAATTATGGTTGGAAAACCAGCCAAAGCGCTGATTGCAACGGTACTTTTAATGAATGATCGTCTTGTTAATCCCATATTATTTCCTCAGTTAATTTATTCCTTTACTATAATTATTAAAAATCTCATTTAGCTTTTCTAAGTCACCTATTCCCTTATGCACATAAATACGATAACGCAGTTTTAATGTTTCCATCGCCTTTAATGTATACTTCCCGTTGTAGAGGAAGCCTGGATTTGTATAGACAAATTTAGGTTCACCATCTTTTCTGGATGAGTTAATTACATATCCGGGAACAGGGAATCGAGGATTTTTGTAATTATCGAAAATTGTAATTCCAGCCGATTTTGTTGTATCATCCTCTATTATTCCACTTATATCGGTCCACGCTGTTGGTCTTGTATGAATATCAAGTCCTCTTAATCCCTTATCATTTAAGAGAGATATCTCTTTTAGTGTTTTTGAATTTATGCGCAATCCTAATGTCGCATATCCACCCCATCTTCGCCCACCTTTTTCTCCATCAATTGGTGTTCGCTCCAAAATTACATCTTTATCCCCTGCTTTAAATTCACTCTCCCAATCAATATAATATTCACCAATATCATTGGGAGGACTTACATATAATGTTCTATTTTCACTAAGAACTTCATTATCGTTCAAAGGATGATAAGATATATGCAAATTAATTTGTGCGGAAAAATCAATATTTAATGAAACGTTTGATTTTATAACTTCAGTTAATCCTTCAGCTAGCCCAGTGTTTCTATCTTCTTCCCAATAATTCAATCCATTAATATACTTCCACGAAAACCAGAGGGCATAATGCCAAGGATGATCGTAAGGACTCAGACTTGTCAGAGTATATCCATCAGTAGTATTAATGGGATGGAAATATGATTTCCCTATTTTAGGATTATTCAACTGCCAGATAATATTACTATTCTTAATCAGTGTTATGGTAGTATCTGATTGGTGCCAGAAATATTCACTTTGCTTATTTGCTATCTCAGAATTAATCGGCCATGGTCCTTGAACCGGAATAGTTACTTTTCCTTGAGCAGCCCATTCCGTTCCTCTTAACAATAATGTTTTCCATGCAGAATTCTGCATAGTTGATTTGTTGTGTCCAAGTACAATATATATTCCACGTCCTTTCTCATACTCAGTTGTAACCACAACTGGCTCATTTTTACCTGTTCCCTTATTAGCTGGAGTCGAATATGCACTGCTAAGTACTTTAATCTCGGAATGGAATTTTGTGTTATTCCAAAGTTCATCTTTGATGTAGAAGTCCTTCATACCGTTAGTCACTGGATGAATACTATCCTCAATGCCTACTTTGAATGTATGAATTGGACCGTGTCCAGTTAGCCCTTTCCCCCAGGTTCCGCCGGCAATTTTCTGAAATTCAGGCCAATCTTGTAGAGTGGAGCTCCCTGCATGAACAACAACAAATCCCTTTCCACTAGCAATAAATTCTAAAAATGCTTTCTCAAGATCTGCACTCCACCTCTGTCCGGTAACATCGGGCCAAGTATTCCAATTACTGAGTATCACATCATACTTAGCTAGTTCAAGAGGGTCAAGTCTTTCCGGATCATCCGTAACTGTGACCTTAAACCTTCCACTATCCTCTAAAATATCATGAATGAAAGGTGTCGTTTCCTCCCAGTTATGATTATTTCTTCCGCTAAGGAGGAGGGCATTAATTTTGTCATTTGTTAAGGCATTCATGTTTATCCAGGAAAAACAAAGTAAAAAAAGAGTAAAAAATAAAAAGATTTTTCTATGATGAACTTTAATTATAATATTGTTCTTCAGCTTAACAATATAGGAGAACATAATATTTATTTACCTCATAGTATTTAATCAAATAAGTGAACTTAAATATTTATAACTTCTTTCAGCTTGTTCAACAGTGCCACATTCGACACTGAACACTATATCATCTGGAGCTTTTTTACATATATCAATCATTCTCTTCCAATCAATTACTCCATCTCCGCATGCACAGCCAACAGGAGTTCCTGTCACCTTTCCTCTTTCAGCCTCAGATTGTGCAATTTCAATATCCTTTGCATGTAAATGAACTAACCCTTCTAGACTATTCTCTAACCATTTGTATGGGTCTTCACCACTAAGATAGCTATTGCCAGTATCAAAGTTAATTCCTATGCATGGAGAGTTAACCAGACTCAATATTTTATTTAAGCCTCTGGGTGATTTACTGTATTGTTGATGCATTTCCAGTCCGATTTTAATCCCTCTCGGTTCTGCAACATTAGCTGCTTCTTTCAGCACATAACGCATCAGTACATGATCTTCCTCTTCTGTTGTCCAGTTTGGTTTAGGTCCTTCATCAGTATTGACTACAGGGGCGTGAATCTCAGATGCAAACCGGATTGCCTGTTTAAGATACTCGCAGCTTATCTCAGGTTTGCAGAGTGGTGTATGAGTAGAAAGTCCCGATATTTTTACTTTTGCTTTTTCACATGCTCTTTTAATCCGCAACGGATCATCTAACATTGAGACACTATGGAAATAGCCTGCTTCACTTAATAATTCTCTGCCCCAATGCACCATTGGCTCAACGTATGAATAACCAATTTCTGCTGCTTTTTCTACACCCCATTCGAATGGTTTATCATCATGGCGAACAAACTCAAGGTTAATTCCTAATAAAACATTTCCCATTTCGGCTCCTCACTTCATAATAATTAAATTAATTACTTATATTTTTATGTGATTCTCTTTTCAATCAACACAGCATAACTCAATAATATTTGTTATATAATAATTATTTTCTACTCATAGAAGGAGGTGCATCTTCATGATCATTTCCCCACTTTTTATTTGGTTCGGAACCCATATTAAATTTCAATGTTCCACCATGTATAATGTCCGCATGTGTAATCCAAGTTTTAGTATAGGGATTTCCATTTAATGTTGCTGATTGTATATAAATATTATCTGATGAAATATTGTCTGCTTTTATAGTAAATTCATTGCCATCAAAATAATCATCAAGTTTTAAAGTAATTTCGGCAAAAAGCGGAGTACCTATTACAAATATATTTTGCCCGGGAGCCACAGGGTAAAATCCCATTGAGCTAAATATATACCAAGCAGACATTTGGCCCATATCATCGTTACCGCAAAGACCGTCTGGACCAGTTCCGTACATTTCATTTCGCACTTGATTTACCCACTTTTGAGTCTTCCATGGTTCTCCTGCATAATTAAACAAATAAGCTACATGATGAACAGGCTCATTTCCATGAACATATTGGCCAATTTTACTTCGTAAAGGAGCATATTGTTGTGATCCAGATTCGTTGGGTGTCATTGTAAACAAGGTATCCAATTTAGTCACAAATTCTTTCCGACCGCCCATTAGGTCAATCAAACCTTGTACATCATATGGTACATGCCAAAGATATTGCCATGCGCTGGATTCAGTAAAATGACGGTTTGGACTAACTCCAACCCAAAGAGGATCAAAGCAACTGTAGTAAGGATGAACGTCTGTAGTAACAATTTCTGGGTGAGTCTCACACATTTCTAGCCATGAACCATCAACTTTTCGTGGTCGCATAAAACCTGTTTGGTGATCATATAAATTTTCATAATACTTAGCTCTTTTCGAAAATATCTGGTAATCGTCATTTTTTCCTAAAACCTTTGCTATTTCAGCTAAACACCAATCGTCGTAGGCATTTTCTAAGGTAACTGAAACCGATTCGCGAACCTTTTCAGCAGGAATATATTTCAGATTTTTATAATAATCCAATCCATATCTGCTACTAGGTCTTTCACCTTGAACCATAGCATTTTTTCGCATCGCTTCGTAAGCCTTTTCAATGTCAAAATCACGGATCCCCTTCATGTAAGAATCCACAATAACAGAGGTGGCATGATCTCCAATCATAACTGCCTGATAATGATTTTTATAGCTCACGTGAAGAGGAAGTCTACCGCCCTGATCATACATGGCTAAAAAAGTCTTTATCATTTCATTTTGTCTTTCTGGCTCTAGATAAACTAGTAACGGATGCTGAGCTCTGTAAGTATCCCATAATGAAAAATCTACATAATAACGTTCCCCAGGCGTTCCAAGTACATCCTTTTCAAAATGGCTGTAGTACGATCCATCAGTATCAGAAAAAACCCTGGGAAACATGAGAGAATGGTACATTGATGTATAAAAGATTATCTTCTGGTCATCAGTACCACCTTTGATTTTAATTTTGTTAAGCTTCTTATTCCATTCCTCGCTAGCCTGAGCCTTAATCTTATCAAAATTCCAGTGAGGAAGTTCTGCAGCTAAATTATTTTTAGCGCCTTCTATGCTTACAAATGAAATACCGACTTTGATGAGAACCTGCTCACCTTCCGTAGTGGCAAAATTTACAAATGCACCTACACCTTTTTTACCTGATATTTCTTTCGAATTATGAACAATATTGTCACCATTCCATGTACCTACTGAATTAAATGGTTTACTGAATTCTGCAATAAAGTAACATGTAAGAGGTAATTCATGAGAGCCTTCCATGTCACCGGTAACATATCCTTCGATCTGATTTTCATTTAATATTTTAACATAAGTATCTCGTCCGGGCGTTAGAGAATGAGTCACATCAATTATTATGTGAGACTCTTCGCTTTTAGGAAAAGTATAACGGTGAAACCCGACACGTTCAGTAGATGTAAGCTCTGCCTTAATACCATAGTCTTTCAAATTTACTGAATAATACCCGGGACTAGCTACTTCTTCATTATGACTATAACTTGATTCATATCCTTCAAAAGTATGAGATCTATAATAGCCCTCCTCTTCCATATTATTGTCATCAATAATCTTCATTTTCTCTTCATTTAGGATAACTAGTTCTTTCTCTTCTTGCTGTTCATTTGACATTTTGTCCCATATTTTTCGTTCATTACCAGAAATGTTATTTCTTCTTTCTAGTAATTTTTTATTTGCCTGAAAATTCAATTCTTTTACAACTCCCGGCAAAACCTCAAGTTCACCAATTGTAGGCATAATAAGAACATTATTATAATGTGTTTTCGTGTATGGACCTGTACCGCTCAAATGAGTATGACTAAAACCAAGAATTGTCTTTTGTCCATAACTGTAGGCCTTCACTCCCTGATATCCATTATCGGGACTCAGTTGTACCATTCCAAACGGCAAACAGGCTCCAGGGAAGGTATGACCTCCAGCATCTGTACCAATAAATGGGTTTACGTAATCAACGGGATTTCTCTGCTCACTGCAAGATGTAAATAAAATTACAATAATGAATTTTATTGTACATTTACTAAATAATCGATAAGAGCGGTTCTTAATATTTTTCATATTCATATTTTTTTCATTTAATTACATTTTGTGTTATTGCTTATTTATATAACATAGATGTCCATCATTTTACAACAGACATAAAAAAGAGAGAAGAAAATTGTCCTTCCTTCATGGTCATCTTAAAAGTTCCATTTGATGAATTCTCTCCTAAGTATATTTTCTCTTCTTTCGTATCGATATTCAAAACTTTATATTCTGCATTTTCCATTATATCTAATTTAACATTATTGGTTATACTCTCTTTTTGATCCCATCTAAACAGTAGTGCAGCAGCATTTTCTTTTGATTGGTCATAAAATATAACCCCTGCCACATCACTGTTTGTATCGGGATACAAAATATCATAAGTTAATGATTCTTTTAATGGTGCTAGTGCTCTGTAATTTTCAATCTCACTAAGAATTACTTTTTTCTGTTTATCAGTAATTTTATTCAGGTCTGTAGAGACTCCCCAGACACCTATCATTGCACTTCGGCAGTACATTTTCAATAATTCCGAATTATCTTCGTCAATTTCATTAATTCGGTTCGTCCATCTTTGGACTTTTAAAGGTGAGAGGAATTGAATAGCGCCCAAAGCTTCCTGTATATTGGATTGTGCATGCACAAATCCAGTTTTCCTACCGTCTCTTATCCAGTGGCTTTGTGCAATCTGATCCGTAAATTCATTGATCATGCGTCCACCACTCATACAATTCTCAATATTTAATTCTGGGAAAGATTGGCGAACAGTCGCTAATGACTTTTGAAGAGCAATTACATTTTTCATCTTTCCATTTTTTGTATAATCTCCAAATAATTCCTGATCGTATTTCCACCAATTAATTTGGAATTGATCATCCAATATTTGAACATGCTTATTTAGCTTAGAAGAAAAATTATCATCAGCCAATTCCATGGCGTATGATTTCATAAATTTGTTATAGTAGCCAAGTTCCTTTGTTTCATTAGATGGATTATTGCCATTTTCAGCAATCAGCCATGGACAGCTCCAAATGCCAACGTCAATCCCATTTTGCTTCACTTGCTGCATTGCGTTTTCAAACTCTCCCTTCTTGAATAATCGTTGGTTGGGTGTCCAATCACCGACCCCATTATACCAGCCTGCATCGACTACGAACACATCAAAATTGTATGGATCCATCGCCTCAAGCTGTTTATTGATAAAGTCGCTGCTCAAATTGAATCTTACTGCATACCAATGATTATATATTAACGGCTGCCAGTTTTCAGGCTTTTTAAAAAGCTTGTTGCTAAGTCTTTCTCTTTGCGTCAGCCAATTTTTCCGCCAATCGATAGTATTAGTGTGGTGATCTGCAAAGACATTCATTATGGGTCCTTCAATTGTTTCTCCGGGTAGAAGTTTAAGTTGAGTTTCCTCGGATGGTAACTTTACTCTAATCCCAATTGAATCCTGGTTCGCTGAAATCTCCGCTTCCCATCCACCACTCCATGAGAGGCTATAAGATAATGAGTTGATTTTATCTTCAATTCGCCAATAAGGAAGGAAGCTATCTTCTCCATGACTATCGGAACTATAGACATTTGAGTAGAGAGTTTTCGTGTAATCTTTTTTTAGAGAATCCGTTTTAGGCTGATATGTCAAGGGATGCCAATATGATAAAGTTTTAATATTCTCTGACGATAAGTTCAAGGAAGACGACCAGATTGGGAACCAATCAATTGGAATATCTTTATTGCCATTATTAGAAAGTAGAACATACATCCTAAATAATGATCCAAAATTAGGCAACTCTACAACCCATGTGACTTTGAGTTGATCAATTGTCATTTCAGCAGTTGCTTTTGAAAATTCTATACTTTTCTCAATTTGCCAAACAGTTTCCGAAAGACTTTTTTTTACGATATCCGAAGAGAAAAGATCTTGAGGTAGCCAATCTTGCAATGTAGTGTTACTGTCAATAGCATAAAACGCTACTTGGTCATTATCCCTCCAATATCCATTTTTAATAAATGGAATACCATGATTATTTATCTCAAGTTCAAGACAAAATTCATCATTTTTTAACTTTACACTTTCTTCTAAACCCCGGCACTGCACTAGCGTAATAGAAAAAAGAGTTATAGGAAATAATAAGACTTTTAAAATTTTCAATTGGCGTCCCTCAATACTTTGCTTTCCCATTTAATTGCATCACACGAAATTCTCATATAATAAACAGATACGATCATACATTTGAGGAGTACATTTAGTTCTCCTAATCACAGTTCGAGTAATTATTGTTGTTGAACTATCAAAAACACTTTTGTCTATAGTGCGCTCCATATATATTAATTACTAAAAAGATCTTCTTTGCTTATTTCTCTCTTCTCAAAACCTGGTCCTTCCCAAGAAACTTTTAATTCTTGTCCTCCACCTTTTTGAAAATAACGTACTTCAATTGTGTGCTTCCCTTTACTTAAAATAATTTTTTCTGCTTTTTCATGATAACCGTGTGAACCATCGTTATCAATAAGCAACATATTATCAACATAAAGTTTACTCCCGTCATTGGAGCCGCTAAAGAAAACATACTCCCCTGATTCTTCAATATCTATATTAGTCATAAGTAGAAGCGCATAATGGTCTTTGTTTGTTTCAATTTCATTAAGTCGAAATTGTCCAATTATGCCTGTTTTATCAGCAACTAACTCCATAAAGTTCGGCGTACTGCCCCATCTCCCAATATAATATTTATATAGGATTCCCTCTCCGAGCTTCACTTGTTTGTAAGTTGAATGTATACTTTCACTTGGTATAAGTCCTTCTCTAAATACTTTTGCTTCTATAGTTGATGTTTCTTTTACATTAAATGGATTATGATAAAGTGCTGATGTCTCAACTGGTTCGCTTCCATCAAGTGTGTACCTAATGTCTCCACTTAGCATTGGTGATCTTAGAGTAATTTTAATTGAGTCGGTAAAAAAAGCATCTTTTGGAGAGATAATTGGATTTAATGCTTTTAATTGAGAAACTTCGGTAATTGCTACACTGCTCATTTTTTTATCGATAAAAGATTTTGCTTTTATAGTTGCTGGATAAACTTGCTCAAATGGTTTACTATATTTAAATGACCTCTTTGTCGGTTCATTTCCATCTAGTGTATAATAAATTTCTGCATCTGGCAATATGGAATTTATTGTAACAAAGCCCATAATATCTCTTAAAATCAATGGAGGCGAAGTTACATTATTGGTAGAGCTTCTTGCATAATTATTTGGCATTCCATTTTTTGAATCATATGGTCTAAGAATATAACTAAACGCTGTTGGTTTGGCTTTTACTTCATATTGTTCAAGTATTTTAGGGCCACAGCTTTCATTACCTACGCCACGTTCAAAACCAGAAATAGTAAGATAAATTTCATCTCGTTGTTTAAGTTCATTTGTATGTGTTGCATTCTCTAAATCATTCTGACTATAATGCAGTGCATTTAACGAGAAAGGTTGTGAACGTTTTATAATCATCAATCCTTCATCTTGTGGGTTTGAAAATAGAGCCCATCGCACATCCTGTTTACTGCCATTTGCTTGTGGCTTAGGGTATGGGACATATTGCTCTTCGACAGTACTCGAATACAATCCGACTGCTGCTGCTGTCTTGCGATCGGAATAATTCTCAAAAGGTCCACGTCCAAACCATTTAATATTAATAAATTCTTTTTCTATTACAAATGATATTCCCATTTGAGCGAGTGATGGCAAATTACCATAAGGAATAAATTGATTGTCAGCATAGATATCTCCGTTACCTAATACTGTGTAGGTGCAGTTGTGAAGAAACCCACTACCATTATTAAATTTATGATTTATTTTAACAGTAACACCTGCAGTCATTTCATCCAACAATTCCGACTTAATTAACTCTACTTGTAACTCAGCTTTATTCAATCCAATTTTATTCCATTCACCTTTTATTCCAATGTCATTGTCTAACGGTGCTCTGTAAACATTGAGTATTGGACCACCATTTACTTCCTCTTTATTTAAGATAAACTCGTTCCCACTGTAACTTAGTGATTGGATAGTCCCAGATGATTTGCTGAATATTACACTAAATTTATTTCCACTAATTTTTATTTCTTTCTTGCTTTCAGTAATCTTTATAGGAGATTTTTTAATTACATGTTTAAATTCGGTGGATTTACTTTTAAATGGAATTTTAAATTGATCCCATGCAACTTCATGCCCTTCTTTAGCATACAGATAATTTTGAGGATGTGTAAAACTTATCTTCAACCAATATTCTGCTCCTGGCTGCGTTTCAATATCATAGTAAGGAATTGTTACAATCTTATTCTTAAGAGGATCAATATTAATTTTTCCAATTTCTCCATTTTTAATTACAACTCCATCTTCACTTAATTCCCACTTAGCAATAAATTTGTTAAGGTTAGTAAAACAATATTTATTCCTAATGTTCACTTTCCCATTAAGTAAGTCAACAGCTTCGACGCTAATATTTTGATATACTTTTTTTATCTCCCATAGCTTTGCTGAATAAGTCCTGTCCGGGAAGATTAATCCATTCAAACAAAAATTACCATTACTTGGAGTTTCGGGAGGACCATAATCACCACCATAAGCAAAAAATTCAGTTCCATTTGAGTCAGTTTTACTAAGCCCTTGATCAACCCAATCCCAAACACATGCTCCAATAAACTTCGGATTATTTTCAATTACATCCCAATACTCCTGAATATTTCCACATCCATTACCCATTGCATGCACATATTCACAAATAAAATAAGGTTTTATGTTCCCCCCTTTTGCATATTCGTTCATACTTTCTATTGTCGGATACATCATACTATATACATCTCCAGCTTCATTATATCCTTCATAATGAACTGGACGTGAAGGATCAACTTCGTGGGCATAATCTCTCATGGCAAAAAAGTTATCCCCCATACCTGCTTCATTTCCAAGCGACCACATAATTACAGATGGATGATTCTTATCTCTCTGAATCATGCTTTTCATTCTATCGATTACTGCAGCTTTCCATTTAGGATTACTTCTTGGCAAAATACCGTTTGCACCATGCGATTCAACATTTGCTTCATCAACAACGTAAATTCCATACTCATCACAAAGCTTATACCAGTATGGGTCATTAGGATAGTGAGACGTTCGTACTGTATTAATATTAAAATTTTTCATCAAAGTAATATCTTTTATCATCGTTTCTAGTGGAATATGCTGTCCATATTTCGGATGCATCTCATGACGGTTCGTCCCCTTCAAATAAACCGGTACTCCATTCACTACCAGACGTGAGTCTTTTATTTCAATTTCTCGAAAGCCAATTTTACTTTCAGTAGTCTCAATTATTTTCCCATTTCCCTTTCTCAACAGTAAGACTAATTGATATAAATTTGGTGTTTCTGCCGTCCACTTTTTTGGATTATAGATTGATTGAGTCAATTCAATTTTTGTGTCAGTATTCTTATTTATTGTAATATCCCCAATATTCATTGAGGCTTCAATAACTTCCATATCAGGGCCAAACAATTTTGCTTCAATGGAATACTTATCGCAATCATAATTTGAATAGTTTTTAAGTTCAACATCAACTTTTAGTTGAGCATCTCTGTAATCTTCATCTAAATCTGTTTTAACAAAATAGTCTCTAATGTGAACTTGAGAAGTTGAGAATAAAAACACATCTCTATAAATTCCACTTAATCTCCACATATCCTGATCCTCAAGATAACTACCATCTGACCAGCGATATACTTCTACGGCTAAAACATTTTCTCCCTTTGTTAAATATGGAGTAATATTAAACTCAGCGGGAGTCATACTCCCTTGACTGTAACCAATTTTATTGCCATTTAACCACAAATAAAAAGCTGATTTTACTCCAGCAAAATGAATAAAGACTTCTCGTCCGTCCCAATTATTAGGAACTTCAAAATTAACTCTATAAGAGCCAACCGGATTATTATCATGTGGAATTTTAGGAGGATCTACTACTACGAATGGGTAATCTGTATTTACATAGATTGGAATTCCATAACCGTACATCTGCCAATTCCCAGGCACAGGTATTTCCTCCCATTTTGAGATATCATATTCTGGTCTAAAAAAATCTATCGGCCGTTCAGCTGGCTTTGGGACCCAATTGAACTTCCAATTCCCATTTAATGATTTATGAAAAGGTGAATTTTCATATTTCCCCTCTTTCGCTTCCTCAAGCGTTGCAAATGGAATAAACGAATTATGGGATTTTTCCTTGTTAATTCCGAAGACTTCTGAATTTTCCCAATCGTTCTGTTTCACTTGAGCATTGTAGTTATCAGACATGGCTATTGTCAATAGCAAGATAATTAGAAAATATTTTAACACTTTGATTCCTCATCTTATATTTTATCGAATTCATTTTCTTTTAGTTTGCTTTACTAATTTTTTTCTAATTCGAGAACTTGACCCGCTGCTATAAGTCTCCCTCTCAAGTTTTGATAATTAATTTCTTTTAAACTTATACTCTCATTAATAGCAACAGAAGCAGCGATTGCAGCAGACTGCCCAAGCACCATGAAAACTGGTTCCATTCTAATTGACCCAAAAGCAATATGCGACGCTGACAAACAGACTGGAACAAGAAGATTCGAACATTCTTCATCTTTTGGAATTATAGAGTTATAACTAATAGGATATGGTGGAAATCCGCCAACTTCAACGTCACCCTCGTTTTGAACATGTCCAGAATCATTCACATATCTTTGAACGTGATGAGAGTCCATTGTATAGGCAGCCATTCCAATAGAGTTATCTACCGTTATATCACCCCGACAATTCTTCTCTGACATGACGTAATCACTTATCATTCGTCTTGCTTCACGTATATAAAGTTGATGAGACCAATGATCAGTTTCTACAAATTCATCTTTTGCCAAACCCCAACGATTAACTTCCTCACGAATTTTTAGTGGCACTCTCGGATGATTTGCTAGAGTCCACATTAATCCTTTTTGATATGACAGATGAGAATTGAATATCTTTTTTCTTGTGATATAATCTGCCTCTGCATAATCATAATTTTGACCAATATAATCAGTTGAAAAGCCTCTTTTATTGTTGGAATCTGTTTTACGATTAGGCAGCCTACCAGTTATAAGTGGGAGTTTATCCTCACCTGCTTCATAATTCCGAAATAGGAGTTCATATTGCAGTGAATCATATCCACTTGGTTTTGTAAATGGGACTTGGTTTTCACGAGCGTCAGTCAAGCACATTCTAAAACAATAAGCTTGTATTTTTGAGTCCCCTATACCTTCTTCTCCGGGACCATTTGGATCAATCATGGGTAGCAATCCACTTTTGGAATTTCCTTTCTCAATATATGGGTCAACATTATCCATAAACTGATGATAAATTGCATTTGCCGTTTGGACTCCATTTAAACTTTCTCCGTATTGACTATTTGGTTCACGTCCAACAGTGTATGAGACACCAGACTTTGCAAGAAGATCTCCTTCGTAAGTTGCATCAATAAATATTTTACCACGAAAGTTTTTCCCGGATTCCAAACTTATTTGATAAATTCTATTTTTGTCTTTTCTGACTCCATCTTTAAGATCCAGTCGCTCATTGAAAAAAACTGATACATCAATTTCAGCAAGCATACTATTTAATATACTTTCAGCTACATGCGGTTCAAATTGCCACCAGGAACTGTCTTTATCCCATTCTTCAGTTCGGGTCTTGTATTGATTCTTATTTTGATATATCCATGATTCATCCTTGGAATAATATAGGTACACTCTCTGATAGAATTCTTTCGCAATACCACCAATAACGTTTTTATTTCCAATATCAGTTTGTCCTAAACCACCTGAAGTTAGACCTCCAAGATGTTTGCCAGGGACTATTAATGCTACACTTTTATTCAAACGTGCTGACTGAATAGCAGCTGCAATTCCCGAGGATGTACCACCATAAATAACTATATCATATTCTTCCTCAACTTGTTGATCAACTTCACAAGAATATTGACTGAGTATAATTATTAGAGTCAAACTTATTATTTTAATTTTCTTAAATAATACCATCAATTTTTTATTCATTTATCCCTTCTTTATAATTCGTAAATTATTTAATCACGTTTCATAGTAGGATTGAACTAGGGATCTTCAATTTTTAGACTATTCTGAAAATTGAAGATCAGCAAAATCCATATATCTTTCCCAATCATATTTTGTTAAGTCATGACTCCCTGAACGTATATGATACCCCATCTTACCTTTAATTATTGGTTCATTTAGATGAGGTAAGTTTTTGTTATCCAGACTATCTTCGTTATATAAATTGTAAGCAGCTCCAGCATAGTATAACGATAGATATTCCCCATACGGATCGGCCCACTTGTCATTAACTGCGCTTCCAACATAGACAGGTCGAGGAGCTATTAAACTAATTAGCATATGCTGATCTATTGGTAAGCTATCTTCATTATCATTGAATTGATGAAAATTTTCACTAAACCAATGAGGAAACTTTATATTAATATCTTTGAGAAGTTCACCGGATTTTCTTCTTGACAAAGCAGCACCACCACAACCGGAATTATTTGAAATTGTAACTGCAAATCTCTGATCAACTGCACCAGCCCATAAAGCGGTTTTCCCTAACCTTGAGTGGCCAATTACTGCAACTTTGTGATGATCAATATCATTATCATTCTCAAAATAATCCATTGCTTTAGACAAACCATAAGCCCATGCGGAAATTGCACCTCCTTCATCGGGATTTCTTTCATTTTTATCTAAATTATTAATTAATTTGTGGATTCCATTACCGAAATCATCATCATAATCAGGATCCAAATCTCCGTAATAAATAGTGGCAATTCCATATCCGCGTTCAATAATTCTTTCTATTGGCCATCTATTTGATCTAACACCTCTTGATAGATGAGAGGCCCGATTGTCTGTAATACAAAATTCAGGTTTATTATTAACATAGTTTGAAGTAATACTTATATTCTGATCCGCATGAACGGTATGATTACCGTAAAAATTCATCCCAAGAAACATAGGACTAGAACCTTTAGAATGTTTAGGAAGAAATATCAGAATATTCATATTTAGTGTATCTTTCTTATTTGACATTGATACAATTACTTCCTTTTGAATTGATATTCCACCCAATGCACTGGTGTTAGTTTTAATGACATTGAATTTTAGATCTAGTTTTTCATCAGCAATTTTCCCATAAACAAAAGATTTAAATAGTTCTAATATTTCCGGCCTCCTAATGTTCTCCCATTCATCCGAAGTTTGTATCAATTCACCACCATTAGATATTAACAAGTTCGGTAATTCGAAGTCACATTGATCAATTATATTCTTTACTTCTTGTGCATTTAGTAATGGATTTGATAATCCAATGATCATTAGTATAACGACTAGATTAAATATTCTTCTCATAACATTTCCGTTTTAACAGATAATTAATTTTAAATATTATTTTTCAATATATTAGACAGGAATTATGCCGATCATCAGATAAATATTTTTTATATGGGTTTTCATTCCTAAATATCCATATTTATTTTATTGATTAATTCTTGTTTATTTTTTAATAAATAAATTTTTACTTCATCAATGAGAAATAAAATCCCCATCCACCACCAAGTTGATCAATTTTCAATAGAACAACATTTTTTCCTTTTATAAAAGGAACAGATATTATATCCTCATTTGGAACTGCTGTTCTGGCAACAATATTTTCGTGAACCAATTTTCCATTAACCCACATTTTAACACCATCATTACTTCCCAATCCAATTTTTAACGTTTTATTTTTTTCAATATTAAAAACTCGTCTAGCATATACTACTCCTTCATCTGAGGGCTTAAATAATTTGCTGAGACTAATGTATTCATTATTTTTATCATTATACTCCATCCAAGAAACCATCTTATTATTTTTGCCGGAATATGATTTGTTCGAATCATATTCCTTTTCAGGAGGATAAACCTTATCAATTCCTTTGCGATTTTTATTATCAAATGACCCAATTAACCACCAGTCAGTTATATATTCACCTTCTTCAAGTTTATCTTTATAACGGCGCCAGCTTAAATCTTCTATATTCAAAGGTGCTCTAGAATTCTTAGCTAAATCATTTAAGTGGATATCTGCCAAATCTGTTAATCTTTTAACAATATCCGGATATTTAGCAGCAAGATTATTTGACTCACCAATATCATCTTCTAAATTGTATAACGAGAGTCCAATAGAAGCCTCCATTTGACCATCAGCATTTCCATCCTTACCGGGAGTACTGCCAATTTGTCTGTATTGGTGCGGGAAGTGTAGCTTCCATGGACCTTTTCGCATAGCTTGTAAGGCAGTCGCTTGGTGATAAAACAGTTTTTTTTCGCTATTTTTTTTTTCATAGCGTCCACTCATTAATTCCCAGATATTTTCTCCATCTATAACTCGATCTTCCGGTTCACTGCTTCCAGCTAACCTGGCTATTGTTGGTAAAAGATCCATTGTTGTAGCAATTTCATTATTTACTGAATTAGCTGGAATATTTCCCGGCCATCTCATAATACATGGAACTCTCATACCTCCTTCAAAAGTTGTTCCCTTTCCCTCGCGAAGTGGAAATGCTTTCCCGGCATGATTGCCATACGTAAGCCAAGGGCCGTTATCTGATGTAAAAATTACCAAAGTTTTAGTATCCAATTTATTCACTTCTAAAGTTTTTAATATTTCCCCTACGGACCAATCAATTTCCTCAATCACATCTCCATACCGCCCATATTCAGTTTTGCCTTCAAATTTTTCTGAAACACCCAAAGGTATATGCGGCATACTGTGTGGGAAATATAAAAAAAACGGATTGTCTTTATTTTTCTCGATAAACTTAGTTGCAAATTCTGTATATCTTTTTGTTATTTTATTTTGATCTGGATTTTTTTCAATTACTTCAGTGTTTAAATACAAAGGTAAATCGGGGAAAAGATTTGAGGGGGGTGTCTCTTTTCTGAAATCATTTCGCCAAGGCCACATATCATTGGAATAAGGAAGCCCAAAGTATTCATCAAAACCTTGATTGGTTGGCATCATTGATGAATGATCACCTAAGTGCCATTTCCCTACGCATGCTGTTGCATACCCTTGTTCTTTTAGTATCTCGGCAATTGTAATCTCGCTGGGATCAAGTCCTGTAGGACTTACAGGATGTAGAACAGAAGGCACACCCACTCTAACCGGATAAGAACCTGTGAGCAATGCGGCTCGTGATGGTGAACAAACAGCCGAAGCCACGTAAAAATTTGAAAAGCGCATACCCTCCACTGCCATATTATCCAGATTTGGGGTTGTGAATCCTTTTGCTCCAAAACATCCTACATCCTGGTAACCCTGATCGTCAGTAAAAATAATAACAACATTCGGCCTTTCACTTATTTTGATTTGATTTTTGTTGCAAGCAACAATACCTATCAGCAGTATGAACAAATTAATTTTCATATACATTTTTGTGTTATGTTATTAATCCAAATTTAAATACTTGATTATAGCTTCATCTCCCATAAGTGCATCACTTGGTCTCGGAGTTTCATTCGTAAATACTTTCAAATCATCTTGAGGCAGTATGGTAACAAAATTTTCCTGTATTCCATTATTATATGGCACTTTACTTACATTCAGTTTTAGATTATAAGCCATAAACATATAAGCTACCGATCGTTTTGAGGTACCATAGTCATGCTTCTCGGCAGGTAAATGTACATTTTCAACTTTATGTTCCGCATTGTAAAGAGCATATATTTTTTGAATATACGGATACTCTATTCTTGGAGTATTTCTAGTCCAATCTAAACCGTTGGAAATTAGCAACAGAGGTCTAGGGGCACAAAGAGCAGCAACCTCAACATTATTCGTTTGATGGGTTTCAGTCTTATGAATTGGCATGCCACTTTCACAAACGCAACCTCCAAAAAAATGTGCTGATACTTGAACAACTGGAACTGAAACTTTAATTCTTTCATCAATTGCTGTCAATACAAATGTCTGAGTCCCACCACCTGATCCGCCTGTCATTCCAATTCTTTCAGAATCAACATCAGATCGTGATAATAAATATTCAAGAACCCTTTTACTATTCCATGTTTGAAGTAGTAGAGCTATCGGCATTTTGTGAGTTACTTGCTTGGATTCTGCATAACCTACCATATCATAAGCAAATACTATTGCTCCCATTCTAGCTAATGTTGCACAACGATATTGAACATCCTCTTTCAACCTTTTATCAGCTAGGTGTCCATGAGGACTTAGTATAGCCGCATTTTTTTCATTTAAATCAATGGGTTTGTATATATTTCCTGTTATGTAAAATCCCGGGAAACTTTCGATGGCAACATTTTCAACTGTGTACCCATCCATTATACGAGCCTCTCTAATTATCGGATTAAAATTCCCCTTAATATCTGGCATTTTATCCAATTCCATTCCAGTAATTATCCCGTTTCTAATTATTTCGGCTCGTTCTTCCCATGATTCAAGATCGTTCCACTCTTTTGCAAATTCCTTCATCATTAAATTTGCTTCATCTTCCGACCAGTACCTTCCCATACATAACATAGTATTTTGCTCATTAACTTGAGAATAGATTATTGAACAATAAAACAAAAACATTAATACCATTACTCGCTTCATAACTTTAAACTCCAGATTATTTTTTTAATATCACTTTCTACAATTAACAAATTCTTCATACTAGAATCCTTTGTTCTTCCAGCTTTTATAAACGTACTATACTTAAGATATTACTTTCGTATTCCCACCTCTTAATAAATTTATATCCATATTACGTTCATTAGTCTTCCAAGCACCATTGGTAAAGTCAGGTATTTTAATTGAGTTTGAATTGTTCCTCACAGACCAGTCAGTCAATGGTAATATTGAGCTCCATGCAGCAGCATCGTAAACATCCTGATCAAGTGGCAGTCCATTGTGCAGGCAATCAATTAAATGCCAGTCAATTAATAAGTCAGATCCTCCATGCCCACTTTTCTTCGATAGGGCACTCATTTTGTGAAATATTTCAGGAGTGTATTTCTCTTTGATTTTTTCGTATTCCTTAGCCGATGCCCATTTATGGTTTCCGGTTGATATCCTAGGAGGTTGTGGATCATATAGTACTGAGCCTTTTGTTCCATATACACCATGAATCATATTGTGCGGTGAGGGAGATGTTGCATCATGCTGCACCACAATTGTACGTCCCTGTGTTGTCTTGATTATAGTAGTATTCATATTTCCACGATAGTCTTTTCCCACAAATTCATCAAAAAAGCTATCGGTTTCTGCAAGTTCTTTTGCCTTCGCACCCATCATAAAATCTTTACTTTCTACTGAGACTAGAAACTCAAATTTATCTCCTCTGTTTATATCCATCATTTGAGCAACCGGTCCTAATCCATGTGTTGGATAAATATTCCCTTTTCTCGAAGCATATTGCCGCAACCACCACATATTCCAGTACTTATTTTTATTGAAGTTGTTGCCCATTTTACTCGTATTATAGGCACAATCTCCATGAACAATTTCTCCAAAGAAACCTTGCTTAGCCATGTTTATCATTAGTAAATGAAATGGCATATAAGAATAGTTCTCAAGCATCATACAATGTTTTCGTGTTCTCTCGGCTGTTTCCACTAAATTCCAAGCTTCTTCAATTGTGCCGGCAGCAGGAACCTCTGAGGCTACATGTTTCCCTTGTTCCATAGCATATACAGCCATCTCTGCATGCATATACCATGGAGTTGTAATAATAACAAGATCAATATCATCACGCTGACATAGCTTTTTCCATTCATTTTCTGAGCCTGAATACAATTCAGGATTATGATCCGTATTAATCAATTTAAGTTTAGCGGATTCTGCTTTCTCTGGTCGAAGATCACACAGAGCTTTTATTTCAACACCGTCTATACGGCTCATAGTCTTCATATGTGAAGGGCCACGTTGTCCTAGACCGATAATCCCAATCCGAACAGTGCTTATTTTGGGCGCTGCATACCCAGACATGTTAAAATTCTGTACATGATTCTTTTCATAATCATGAATTGTTTGTATAAGATTTTGATCTTCATGAATAATGGATTCAGAGGCATAATTTTTCATCATACCTCCCCCTGCTAAGCTTAGTCCGGCAATGCTGGTCATTTTAAGAAAATCTCGTCGGTTTTTTTTCATCCTTTGTACCTCATTATTCAGAAAAATAATTCATTCTATCATTCAATATTTAAGAGATGTTATGAGTCTTTAACATTTTGTGCGATTACCAATAAACTCGTCCGTAATCAGTTTTCATTTGTATGGTTTTAATCGCAGTTGAGACCAGTTTCTTCTGCTCCTTTTTTGATTTGGAAACTTTTGCTTCTTGCAAAATATCCGATAATCCTAAAATATCTCTTAAAGACTGTTTCAGTTTAGAATATCCTAAATTACGAACAGCAAAGAGCTGCTCTGATTCTTTGCCGAGTAAATCTGCCTCTTCTCGATAGGCGGCCATCATGGGTGTCTCAGCCAGCTCTGCCAGAATAGTAATAGATTGATTGATAGCTAAATTATACTCGTCTGATTTAAGCGCTTGTTTTAAAATTACACTAATTCGTTTTTCCTGGAACAACTCTCTCTGCAATTTTAACTGATTATATTTGTCGAGAGCTGCTTTTTGCATATGCAATCTCCAAAGGTGGTTCTTTTCCAACAGATTTTCCAGGATGAATCGTTCAGCTTCTTTTACTAATGAATAGTATCTGTCAATACCATCATTTGTTGCCAGCGGTATTTCAAAATTTTTCTCCAACTGGAAAATGGCCTCCGTCATCAGATCAGTTGCTTTTTCACCGAAATAGATTCTACAGTACTCCCGAACAACTTCCTTGCATTCCAGATGAGGATTCCATAAAAGCCTGTACCATAAGTACTGATTAAAATGATCATGGTAGCCCTCTGTATAAATAATGTCACCTTGGGAAAAAGGCATTATTGCTTGAAATATTTTATATAAAGCCTTGGGGCGCGTGTGCCATGTTCGTCTTCCGTAGGCTTTTGCAATATTACGTTCAGGATTTTCTAAGTGGTACTGGGCACTTATCCAATGTGTGATATCAGAAAAATTAACAATTTTTTGTTCTTTTGGAATATTATTGAGTGTTTCTGCCATATAACGATTAAGCCAGCCATTGCCAGGATATTCGAATAGATCATCACGTAGTTTACGATGGAAATACCACGACATAGCATTACTTCCGGGGCCATAACTTATACCATACAACCATTTGCGGGGTTTTGCAGAAAGATAATCAAAAATGGCTGAATCACCCTCATTTGTAAGGTCTTGATTGGCAATCTGGATATTTAATTTTGGATAGATTTTTAGAATAATATTCGAAATGTCTTCGCATAGTTTTACAAAGGTTTTTCCCCAAGGTTTGCATCTTTCGTCACGACATCCCCCAGCATCTCCTGAATAAAAGCGCAAAATATCATGTTGCCCCAATGCAGTAAACTTCTCAGACCATTGATTTAGTACAGCTTCACGAGCTTTTGGTATACTAGGGCAGATCCAGTTATTTCCAATCCATTCCCAATCATGTAAACCTCCTGCATTCCATTCCTTAGGATAATCACTTTGCATTTGATTTGGACGAATTCCAATTATTGTCATCAGGCCAAATGATTTGATAAAATCATATTTTTCACCTCCACTCCATTCAGCTTTGAAACAATTTGCTCCAGCAAAAGCATAATCCAAAATAACTTGTTTCCATTCATCCAATGTCCATTCGCGGGCATGTGTATATTTTCTCATTGTATGCCCCTGATAGGCATCACCGCCACGAAAACGATAAGCCGGTGCTGTACTGACATTAAATGAATTAAACTTAACCGTCTGCTCATTTGATTCCATCTGCCGAAGAATCTCACCAGCTACATAGAGCACACCCCGATTGTCTGCCCCGAGAGCAATAATCACTGGTTTATTATTATGGATAACCATTTTAACGGCGTATCCTTCAGCCGCCGGTTTATGGTTTCCCGGTAGTGTGAGGTTATGTATTTTGCAAAGTTCAAACAAGCGGCCAGAATGTTTTATTAAGCCAATATATATTTTTAGACCTTCTGCTAATTCAGGCTTATGAGAAATTGTTACAGTAACCCGGCTGTTTATTTGTAATCTGTCTTTTAAAACCTTGGCAACATTGCGATTAATCATATTTGCATCTGGTTCAAGAATTATATTCACTTTTTTTGCTAATACCGGATTGATTAATTCATTAGATATCTTTATTAAGTCCACATCTATTTTTGATCTTGCACCAACAACAATTTCTTGAGTAATCATTCCTGTATATGAATACACAAGTACAGTTTTGTCTCCAGGTACTTCAATTTTGTAAGAACCATAGTGATCTGTAATCGTCTCTATTGAAGAGTTTTTTATAGATATTCTGATCCCACCAATAACTGGGGAATTGACATCCCCTGATGTTACAAGTCCGCTAATGGTACGGCTCTTCGCAAAGAGAAGATGATTTCCAAAAAATGTAAGTAATAACATTATAGTGAACAACAAAATTGTTCGGTAACTTGATATAATTTTATTCATTTAAACTATTTCCGTATAATTCAATAATCAGATCCAATATCTAATATTCGTTTTTCAACAATTGATTTTAGTTTATCCATATCTATTTTTGATGACTGAATCAATAGTGTATTATCTACTTTTTTAATATTTTCTTCTTTAGTATTATTATATCGTATTGGAGGAATATCATCACCACAAACGAACACATTATTACGCACAACATTCTGAAAAGCTTTGTGAAATCTTAAAGGAGAACGAGCTATATTATATATTATGTTATTTTCTACAAGAAGATCCTTAATCCCTTCATCAAGAAACATTCCATTACTTTCAGCTCTGCCAGCATTAATTGAAACATCATGAATAAGATTATTTGTAATACGACTATTGGGCTGTAGCCCAAGACAATAAATACCTCCACCATCACTAAGCTGTTTCATTACATGATGAATATGATTAGAATTTATTGTATTTTCCCTGCATGGTGTAGGCGAAGGGTTCCACATCCATCCAATAGAAATGCCGGTGTAGGGTAAATTTCTAATTTCATTATGATCAATTACTGTATTAGCAACCAATCCGCCCCATATTCCAACAGCACCGTAAAACTGTTTCCCGCAATCTTCAATTAGAGAATTACTTACTTTGTTATTTTTTGAAACTTGTTCTGGATTCGATTGCCACCAAGGGATTCCATTTACCAAACGGTCTCTACCCTCACCAATATTTACACCGTTACCTGAGATATCATAAATATGGCTATAGCTAATTTCACAATCCAAACAATTTTCTCGTATCCAGACACCAGAACCACCAGTATGTTTTATTGTGCAATTATAAAATCCGCACTTTTCAGCAAGGTCAAGTTCAATCGCAGCTGGTACTTTATCCCACCCCTTATTATTCCCTTGACGATTATCAAACATGCATGCTTGTATTCCACAGTATCCTCTGCTTGGATACTGCCACTCAGTATGTTCAAAGGTAATTCCCTCAAAATTAATAAATCGAACATGCTTTTCTTTATTCCCTGTAATAGTCAGTAGCTTTTGAGAAATAGGAATTACCCCTACTGTCTCGTTAATTTTTTCATTTGGAAGAGGACGATAATAAATTATACGTTCGTTAAAATCACAATACCATTCCCCGGGAGTATCACAAAATTCAAGTGCATTTTCTAAATAATAGCGGGGATGCTTTTCCCAATTTGTTATCGTAAAAAACGAAGGAGAACTTGCACCAATTGAATCAACTGTAAAAAGGTGGTTGTTCTTCCAATCAATTGACTTTACTCCAATACGTGTAATGGACCAATCGTGGATGAAAACTAATTCAAGTTCATTAGCATCTTTTACTTTTGGAATTTCATTTTTTCGAAAAAAGAAATTTGTTTTATCGTCTTTGCCGGCTTTACTAATTCTTAAATAATTGTTCTCGGGAAATCTTGCCCTAATTGCACGTCTATCATTTACATAAAATGATCTAAAACTTCCTTGATATTCTGATGGAAACACTGCTGTCCAAAGACCACTATCTTCTTTTTTCCAATTACTTACCGGAATACCTCCGCTGATTATAGGTTTTTCTCCAGGCACAGCTTTCCATTGAACCGGGGCTTCTGCTGTTCCGCCATCCTTTATGCTTAAGTTCAACGGTTTAGTCAGATGGTAATTTCCACCAGACAAGTATATTGTTACCGGAATCTCGCCGGCTTTTTCTTTTGCTAGTTCTGCTGCACGATGCGGACTTGCAATTGGGTCATCCAAAATACCTTTTGCATTATCATTACCGTTTGGGGAAATATAAATTTCATACTGTTTACTACTGCAACTACACAGAGTAGATATTATCAAGATAATTAGTATTTGACTTATTTTTCTTTTTTCCATATCGCAACTAAGATTTTTATTATTAATGATGATTACTTATTATATTATTATAGTTTTCTAAACAGCCAAGTTTCCCCTACTTTTGTTTTAATTGTAACGACACCGTCTTTGTTTGTTATTAATGGCAAATAGTTTTGGTTATTCGTAGCTCGTGCTTCAATTTGTGTCCAGGGACTTAATAATTTCAGTTCACCGCCATAAATTGATTTTATTTGCAGTATCTCTACATCATCAGAGGATCCATCGGCAGTGACTAAAAACCCTCCTTGTGCTTGTAGATTTTTAATTCGAATGTGATTTCCCTTTTTAACAGCGGGAAATATTCTGATAATATCATCAACACTCTGCATTAGAAGTTCAGAAATTGCCATGCCGACTCCAAACTGTTCAGTATAATGACCAAAATCATTAAACCTTTTATGCGGAATTAATGCATTTAACGAAATCGTTGCATTGGGACGTGTTCTTACTTTTATTTCATTAGCTAGCCATTCCTGACTACCTTGCATACTAAGACGTGCACGGGCAATAGCAAGCATGAAGGTAGCATTATTACCATTCCATTTAAGACCTTCAATTGTTCGTTTAAATAGTTGCTTGTCTTCAATGGATGACCACCATGAGATAACATCTCCCGGGAAAACTGGAGTGGAAGGAACAGGAATATTATACTCAATTGGTTCAGCATTTTCCACATCAACAACAATAGGTTTATCTTCTCCATAAATTGGATAATTAGGAAGTCTCTGTAATGCTTCCAGAAATCTTCCTACAAACAATTCATCTTGTTTTAGTGTTTGTGCAGCTTCAATAGCAGCTTTTAGAGTGTAACGGATTAAGGCAATATCGAATGCACAGTTGTAGTTCTTATTCAAGTTTTTCGTCCATCCCCAGTGTTCTGGAGAAACTGAAGGGCCAAGGCGAATTGTACTATTACCTTCACATTGCTCAATGAATTCCGCATAAAACGTAGCTACTTCTCGCACAAGAGGATAAACTATACTTTTTAGTCTCGCAGGATCAGGATCGTATTTGTACCGCCACCATAAAGGTTGAATACTGAAGCCGTTAACACCAAGAGTCATACCCCATGTATGATGAATATACTGCCTTCCGTTCTGACTCTTACATAGATCAGGTTCCGCAGGTTCATACGCATACATTACATGTGGATAATATGCTCCCTCCATAGAGAAAACTTTCGCTGATAACCATTTTGCTCGAGTTAGATATTCGGACATTAATCTGTCATAGGGTTCGGCAAGCTCCGGATGATTTGCTGAGTAAGCTGTCCAATATGTTTGTTGAATATTGTAGTTTGTATGATAATCGCCATGCCAGGCTGGAACATCGTTAATAAGCCCAGCAAACAGACCAACTGATTGTACACCCGGTTTGCTAAAACATCGTAAAAAATAGAGTGAGCGATACCAAGTAGACTGAAGGAATTTATCATCCATTTCTATTCCACTTCGAGACCAAAATTTTTCCCACTCCGACTCATGATTCTTTATAAGAAGGGCTAATTCATTCTCAATTATTTCCCTTGCTAATTTAATTGCGTCACTAATAACATCATCTGATTCCAATGAACTGACAATAGCAACTGCTTTGCGGTTTTCTATTGATGCAACTGCGACAGCGAAATCCATTCCAGGCCAATCCAAATCACCGGGAATTTCTTGTTTAATCCATTTAACTTTATTTGTTTCTCCAGTTGTTGCCTCTGGAATATCTTCCGATTTAATAGGCTCGAGTTGGATCTGCTCACTAGTTTCTATTAAGAAAGCATTCCTGTTAGATAATGCTCGAATATTAACCAGATTCTCAGTCGCATCAGTTTCTTTAATGAGAGCTACAGCATGTAACAAATTGACTTCACCTTCTATGTCAGTAATTTTTTCCTTTATCGTTATTTGTATTTTTGCACATTGCCTGGGACACGGGTACGCCGCTGAATGATAGCTATCTGTTCCTTCCCAGGACTTGCCTTCAGGCATTACATATGCAGAATTATTATTACCTTTCAGCGGAAATGCTGTGTCTGAGGTTCCTAATTGCTTGATTAAATCAAGAGTTGGAATAGGTGGATCTTTAATTGTTTCTACACGTGCATCCCAAACATCATTTTTTGTTAGATTTAAAATCAGTGAGTTACTATCAGAATAAATGAGTGCGTTGATATCTCCATTTCCAACAACCAATGCTCCATTTAAAATATCATTTATATTGTTCACTTTAATAGAAGCATCTTCCAATGCTTTTGGGAATGGAATTTTATCATCATTCTTCGAAATGATACAAATATTAAAGAAAATCAGTATTAGTAAACAAATAAAACATTTTTTCTGACACATAATTATCATCCAGATGTTTGACTTTATATTATCATAATTGTGACTCAAACGAATAATTGCCTGAACCAATAGTATAAATAGCGATACTATTTTCCTTTTTCACAAACTGAATATCCTTTATTAGCGAAATTTCAGTTCCGCCTTCCTTAATTTCTAAATTATCCCCAGTTGGCAAATAAATCTTTGCTGTAGAATTTACAGGAATTGTAACATCCAAGGTGAATGAATCTCCTTCAATTTTCCACTCAGTAACAATTTTTCCTCGAACAGAATTATAATGAGCTCTCACCCAGTCAACGCTTGAGATTATCTGAGGTCGAATAATTATTTTATCGAAGCCAATAGCAGATGAATCAGCTTGAATACCAGCCACCCATTTATAAAACCATTCACTCACTGAACCAAACATTGGATGATTGTGTGAAAATGTATTGTCACTAAATTCCCAGTGTTCCCATAATGTTGTTGCTCCATTCTCAAGCATATGTCCCCATCCTGGAAAAGTTTTTTGATTTACCATTTGTGCAGCAATTTCAGCATATCCATATTCTGAAAGAACATCTAACGAATATTTAGTGCCAAAAATACCCGTGGTTAAATGCCCATCATGCTCATCGATGTTTTTAACAAGTTCTAAAACTGCATTACTAATTTCATTTTCAGGAGCTATGCCTGTTGAAATCGCAAATGACTGGCTCGCTTGTGTGTCTGGCGCAAATCTTCCGGTTTCTTTGGCATTAAATTTTTCGATATAAGCTTTTCTGATTTGAGTTGAAAGTGTTTTATATTTTTCAGCATCATCTGTTCGGCCAATAATTGCAGCAAGTTTAGACATAATCTCTGCACTCTGGTAATAGAGAGGAGTAACCATTTCAGATGTTGGAATTGGAGCCAAGCTTTCATGATCACTAAGTCCACTTGTAATTATCAGATCATTTACCGAAATTACACCCTCAAACCACTTCCGAGCAGTTTCATATTGCTCTTCATTTAATGCAACATTCCCATAATATTGATATAATTCCAATAGCAATAAAGGATGGGCCATTGCCCAGCCTATACCGCAGTAATCAATTCCCACAAAGGGAGCTGTATCAGCCAATCGACCATCGGATAAAACTGCATCTTGAAAATCTCGGATAACCTTTGAGTAAAAATTTGACATATCATAATTATAAATAAAGGCATCTGTAGTAGCTGCAATATCACCACCATATCCAAACCTTTCTCTATGTGGACAATCTGATTGAACACTAAACACGTTACTAAGAAAGGTCCAATCTGTGATTTTTTGTATATCATTAAACATGTTATTTGAACACTGAAATGAACCACTCCGATTAAGGTTACTATTCAAACGCAATCCCTCAATCGCATCGAGGGCTGGTTGTCCAGGATATCCACTAACTTCTACATAACGAAAAGCATGAAAAGTAAAACGAGGAGTATAAAATTCTATACCATTGCCACTTGTAATGTAGGTATCACTTTGCCAAGCTGTATCAGGGAAAAAGAATCCATTTATTGCTGCTCTATTCTCACCCTTCCTTTTTATTTGACCTGCAACACTTGTCATTACATTTAGAGTTCCATCTTTATGGAGCAATTCTCCATATCTCAGTTTGATTTTTGTCCCAGAAGGTGCTTCAACCTTTAGCTTGGCCCAACCAGAAAAATTCTGTCCCATATCGAAAATATAAATTCCTGGTGTTGGTTCACTCAGTTTTACAGGTTTCAGTATAGTTGTAATTTTAATAGGAGGTTGGCTCTGAGCTTGAAGAATTCCGAGATTTTCATTAGCAATTGTAACTTTATTCCACTTACTATCATCAAAGCCAAATATATCCCAATCTTTAATCTCTTTGCGTGCATCGTAAATTTCACCTAGATAAATATTGTTCCGTAATATTGGGCCCTCAGTTGTTTTCCATTTTTTGTTTGAGATAACCGTTTGTGACGTACCATCAGCATAATCAATTTTAAGCTGTGCAATAAACTGAGGCCGACCAATTGTAAGATGCTCGCGTAAGTTAAAGCGTGTAAACATCGGTAATGGCAAAGGATTGAACCATCCATTACCAAGCATAACGCCAATGCAATTTCCATTTCCATGTAATAAGCTTGTTACATCGTAAGTACTATATTGAACGCGCTTATCATAGTTTGTCCAACCAGGATCGAGTACATGATCACCAACTCTTTTGCCATTAATAGTTGCTTCGTAGTAACCAACACCTGTTATATATAATCTTGCCTTTGAAATTTCCTTATCAACTAAAAAATCATGGCGGAAAAGTGGAGCTGGATCTTCTTGATACATTTCTTCTTCATTTTTGGGTCCAATTTTTCCATCATTTATCCACTGAGCTCTCCAATCACTTTTCTGAAGTAAGCCAATTTCCCAATGAGCAGGATTACTCCAATCAGAAACATTTCCTTCTTCATCCCAAACTCGAACTTTCCAATAATATTTCCTTTCACTAGTCAGCTCAATTCCCTTATATGGAATTTGAATAAATTTAGCAGAAATTATTTTTTCACTATCCCAAATATTGCCCACATTTTTAGCCAATTCTTTTTCTGAATCTGAGACCAGTATTTGATAAGCTGACTGCTTTTTATTCCTAAAGGTTGATTCTAGGTTCCAGCTAAGATGAGGGAGCAATACATCAATACCAAGTGGATTAATTCGCTGCTCGCATTGAAGATTATTAACTCTAATTTTGATGTCTTCTTTCTGGAACGCACAATTAAATATTAATAATGTTATTGTTAATAATAAGAAGTACTTTTTCACACTCATAATAAATCCAATTTGTACTTAATAGCTAAAAATGTTATCTGTTTTTATTCTTAGTCAAATTGCGGTATTGATAATTGCTTACCACCATTTAATGCTGACTGATGTGCTATTATTCCAGGAACTGTATACGCTAATGCCTCATGTATATCAACAGTTGGCTTTCTATTCTCTAAGCATGCAGTAACAAATTCATGTGTAATAAAAGTATGTGAACCGTGATGCCCGCTTTTGTGTCTTAGTTCTTTTGGAAGAAGATCTGTCTCCCACCAATTAATTTGATTATATTTTTCTACTTTAGCATCTGTTTTTACAAAGCCAGCATCATCCTTACCCAATTGCTCTGTAGAATTTACAATAGTTGGAGATAGTCCAAGAGGATTAGAAGAATAAAAGCTCATTTTATTGCCTATCCACTGAGCTCTTTCACAACCTAAATGTGCTCCTTTCCACCAAACATTTACACGGAAAGAGTGATTTTTATTAGTAGTAAATAATGCAGATTCATTCCAGAAAGGATTATTATAATTATTATCTTTTAAAATCTGATCGTTATCTCCCCAGCCATTACAGGTAACCTTTAGCAAACGTTCACCAGTCACACTAATTTGATGAGCCGTACAATGTGTAGGATAATGCATAGGAGCGACACCATATCTCCATGTTCGTTTGTTATTTTCAAAATATAGTTTTTCTAATCCGTCATGTTGATATTCAGATTCACAATAAAAGATTTCCCCAAATTTTCCCTCTTTATAAAACTTACGAGCTGAAATTGTGAATTGCTGATAATAACTTGTCTCTGCCATCATATATATCAGTCCAGATTTCTTCACGGTTTCATATAATATTTCAGCTTCCTCCACTGTAGCCCAAACAGCTGGCACAGCACAAAGGACATGTTTTCCATGTTTTAGACACTCAAGTACATGCTTTACGTGATTGGGTCCTTCTGTAAATACTGCAACTGCATCTATTTCTTTATCCTTGACCAACTGTTCTAATGAATTATAAGATTTTGAACATTTATAGACCTTCATTAATTTTTCACGCCGTTCAGGTCGTAAATCGCTGACAGCTTCAACAATGCAGTCAGGATGTTCATGAAATTGAAATGAAGTCCCAAACCCACCGCCAACTATACCAATTCTAAGTTTTTTAGAGGTAGACGCAATAGTAAATGAATTATTAGCAGAAAGGGCCAGTCCAAGAGCAGCCATACTTCCAAGTTTTATAAAATCACGACGTGAATTATTTATGCTATTCTGATTTGATGGAAGGTTTTTCATAGTCATACTCCTCTCGTGTTTTGATTCATTCTGTTAATAATTTAATAGATGATTCATCTAAGTATTTGGCATTTTCTAATTTTAAGGAACCGAATTAGCTCTGGCAATTGTAAATAATCTGTACCATTCTTCTCGTGATAATGTAACATCATCGGCTTTACAAGAGTTTATTATCCTATCAGTATTTGTTGTTCCAATAACCGGTTGAATTCCAACTGGATGTTTTAACAACCAAGAGAGTACAATTGCTTCTTTTGACGTAGCCTTCTCTTCTGCATAAATTGAGATTTGTTCAGCAAGTGCTTTTACATTATCATCCGCATCTAGCGACGGATTAAATATTTTTCCCAGTGCAACTGGAGACCATGCCTGCACTTGAATATCATTTGTTCTACAATAATCCAAAAGACCTGTAGATGCGGCATATCTGCCGTTTAGTTGGTTTGCCAGTATGCCGTCGTTTATTACATGATGATGAAGCAAGCTTATTTCAATCTGATTAATAACGATTGGGAAATCCAAACTATTTTGTAATAATGTTATTTGGCCACCGTTAAAATTACTCACACCAAAATAACGGACTTTCCCTTTTTTGCGAACTTCATCAAATGCTTTAGCTACTTCCTCTGGCTCCATCAGCGGATCAGGTCTATGGAGGAGTAAAATATCAAGGCTATCTATTCCCAATCGTTTTAATGATCCATCCACTGAGTTTATGATATGCTCGTAGCTAAAATCATATCTTCCCGGTGAATCTTTCTCCGGCTCACCTTTAAAACGAATCCCACATTTAGATTGAATAATAATTTTATCTCTTAATCCCTTAATCTCTTTCAAGACTTTACCAAAAACAAGCTCTGATTTTCCCTTAGCATAAATATCTGCATGGTCAAAAATATTTATCCCATTTTCCAAAGCCGCAGTAATAGCATCTGTTGCATTACTAATACTCTCAATTGTAGAGGGTTCCTCATCCCAAGAGCCTCCAATACCCATACAACCATACGCAAGTTTAGAAACTTTTAGTTCAGTGTTTGGGATAGTATATTTTTTCATTACAAAAATTCCTTATCTAATATTCTTAATTATTCAATCAATCCTTGATAACGAGCCATATAATATGGCAATAAATACATTGTACCTTCCTGTTCAGAATATCCACTTCCCTCTTTGGAGTCTATAGCAAAACCATCGCGATCTAATCTAACATGACATCTTTCATCAATTGGCAACGCCTTTCCATCAATGTGCCAACCCATTTTACCTTTATGTTCAGCAGCTAACTCAAACGTATTGTCTGGACGTAAAGGATTTACAGGTCTCCATCCTTCTTGTACTATTTGCCCGGGAGTAGGATCAAAAACAATATCTAAGCGATGTCTATTATCCATTCTGTAGCCAATCAAATCAAGAGGTAATCTTTGAAGTGTTTCAATAATATCTTCATCTTTATAATCTGTTTTATAAAATTGTTTAGCAGTAAATTCTGCATATGAGCCAGCTTTTTGGAAATATTTACCTGAACTATAGATACCTGTATCAACCAATTTATTAAATTTTGCTGCTTGAGCTGCATATAGCAAATTCCAAAAAGCGCTTTTTTGTTTACTGATGTGAAGCCAGGCATTTTCCATACTCTCTCTATACATTAAGATAAGTTCTGGATCATCTTCATAATTTAGTAGACCATACATACTCATAAGCGAGAGGTTATTATCCCATGGGACAACATCTTCTGGCGGGAAATACATTTTTGATAGCATTGCATTTATATGATAATGATATTTATCGCGCAGCATTTGGGCAGTTTCTAAATATTTCTTATCTCCAGTAACATGATGTGTTACATTTAGAAAAGAAAGCATCATCATAGAATTTAATCCCCGTTGATCCCAACCCCAAATTGAATTAAAAAACTCTGGAGAAAAATCTCCCCATCGAGTAGGTTTACCATCGTGATCGCGTAAAAGAAAGCCATTTCGAATTAGGTGATCAGTAATATCGCGCAAAACTTCCTTTACAGCATTTTTTTCTTCTTTCGTTTCAGCAACAAGATCGTAGTAAATACCATAGAAAAAATAATGACCCGCTAGTTCATCAGAACTTGTATCACATTTCCATAAATATTTACCATCCTTGCTTTTGGGGAATCTTGGATTAATATCTTTCCAGAATGGATCTTCTTTTTGTTTTCTTACATTATATTCGTGACTATACTGCTCATTAACTGGTTCGTGCCAATCTTTTGGGATTATAACTCTGGCCGGGAATCCTTTATCATGTGTGATATCAACCAACCACTTACAAGCCTCAAAACTTCTCTTTGCTAGTCTCTTTGCTTCTGCATTACCTGTAACCGCGTAACGGAATGCCTGGGAGGCCCCATACATCGCCGTATACATACCATCATTATCCGAAATAGCCGGTTCCCAGGAATCTGCATCATAACGTTTTTTGAGACTATTTTGTGCAATAAAACCCATTCTTGTGTGACGTGTTTCAACTTGCTCAGTAAACAGGTCAGCTTTTTCTTCTAAGCTAATTGGAGTTACTGCAATTCGACTTATTCCCCTATTAGTTGCGATCCAAGCCGTATTATCTTCTCGAACAAGAATATCATTAACATAATCATCAGCTAACCAACGTCTGCTAAATCTATAATAAAATTTTTCGCCGTCAGCTCTAATTACACCTTTTTTAGTACCTAACCAAACATCTCCGTTAAGCCCCTTGTCAACACAAGTAAAGTATTTGAACGGCAGTCCTTCTTTTCCGGTAAAGAGTTTCCATTCACCATTGGAAAAATATCCGACACCTTCGTTAGAACCAAACCAAAGTCGATTTTTGGAATCAACCTGCAGAACAGTAACATTCGACAATTTCCAATTATAATTCTTATCAGATGGAAATATTTCAATCAATTCATCTTCTTGGGCACCTTCCAAGAATAAACCATCTACTTTTCCCAAATAGTGTTTCCCTTGATAATCAGCTTCTGCTAGAGTTTCACTGTTGGATTTCAATTTATCTTTTTTTGAAAAACATGAGGAATTCTTAAACAATTTCCATTGATCATCATCATAAACGAATTCTCGTCCATTGGAAATTACAACTATATTTCCTTCATCATTCATACAAAGTTCTGAATACACTGCTTCCGGCAGTCCATCTTCCACTGTAAACACAGTAGCTATATCCTGTAAAAACTTATCATCACTCTTCGTTTGAGCAAATGATAGTGAAAATGATAAAAGAAGAAATATATATTTGAATTTCATTAGACCCCCTAATTATTAATAATCTTGAAAATTGTTATTATCATTTCATATTATTCTAGATTGTTGTCGACCGATACTCTCCGCTATTTGTCGCATTTCCAAATTCATCTTTTATTGTTTTTATTTCCTGATTTAAGATCTTACCAAATAGTGAAATATCAGAACTATGCAGAATTATATTCACTCCTTTATTTGCCCATTTTATTTGCTGTTCCGGTTCTTCGGATAAGTGAATACCAATTCCCAATTTCCTTTTATTACATTCAACAATTATCCTGGTTACAGTTTCTTCAAAAATTGGATTGTTGTATTCTTCTGCTAATCCCATACTGCATGAAAGATCGTGGGGACCAATAATTACTCCGTCAACTCCCGGGACCGAAAGTATCTCTTCTAAATTATCAACTGCCGGTTTACTTTCGATGTTAAGAAACAATAGATTGTTCTTACATCTGTTACCAATATACTTCTTCAGTTTGGCATCTACTTTGTCAGGATTATCTAAATATTGTTTTAATAATTTTCCTTTAATAGGTCTATACTTAGTTGCTCCAACAAGTGCCTTCACTTGCTCAACAGTTTCAACGTATGGGACAAGAACTGCTGAAGCTCCACCATCAAGGACAGTGCACACATTATAGGGATCAGGAGAAGGAATTCTTACTAGCGGCAATAACCCCAATCCTGAATATATTACGCACATATTTGCTACTGTTTCACGACCTAGCGGGACATGCTCCGTATCAATAAATACAAAATCAAGTCCAGCATCTTTAATAACAGTCGGCCACATTGTTGAAGATGACACAACTGCTGTTCCATATATTCTAATTCCAGAATTTAATTTATCTTTCAGCTCAATACTATTCATCTTTTTTCTCTTTCTGTATTAATAATGTTTTATTCAGCTAATTGTTTTTTATTTAAATCTTAAGCTATATAGATCAGCATCTTTCATAACAAAACGAAGCATTATTGGTTTATTAATTAACTCATGCACATCTGAATTTCCTTTCCAGGTAACAACTTTCTCAATTTCATTACCTATCAATTCATCTGCATTTTTCAATTCATAGCCTTGTATCGGATTTCCATTAGTATCTAATATTTCAACTTTTATATAACCAGCGGCGGAAGTATTAAAATTTATAACCAGTTGCTTTCCATTAAATGTTAATAATTTTGATACCATCTCGCCACTAGTATAGGGGGTATTAATCGAACTGAATCCATCTAGCCTTAGACTATAACGTCTTAAATGTGCAGTTGGCTGTGCATAACTTTGGTTTAGATAGATAGACATTTCATCTTCACTGGTCTGAACAACATTTAGAGCTGGATAATTTGAGCGGGAGACCCAATTTTCCAAGCCAATTCCGGGACGAATAAAGGACTCCATAAAAGTACGGTCATAATTATACCCGCCACGCGAGCTCATAAAAATAACATCGGAACAATCTTTAAAATATTTTGAGTTTACTTGCAGTGCCGCTGCTTGCTCCTCACTTATCACCTGCCTGTTTGGCATAAATCGGGCAGCAATAGAAATGTAAATATGCGGTGCTCTAAAATAAGGATGTGTTTGGTTTGTATAGAGTTGTTCAAGCGGCATATATCCAAAATCCATTCTCTGTGGCTCAGTCCAATGCAAAAAGTCTTTGGATGTTGTACGACTTATAGTCCTTATCCCAGAAAATCCTGGACCAGACCATACACGGAAGTAACAAACATAGCATTTTTCACTTTGTGACCAAAACACTACATTTTGCGAATCAAAGATCCCGTTTGTAAATATTGGTGAACTGCTAATTTTATTCCAATGTATGCCATCTTTTGAAGTGAATCCAAATAGGCCTGATTTCATAGTACCGGCAACAGCCTTAAACTTTTCATCTGCTTCAGTATTAGGATTTGTATCTAAAAAAGGGGAAAAATTATGACTAAAAGGAACATCATTGGCCAAAACAACATTATTGTCGTGTCTCCCCATTATATCATATATACCCAAATTTGGTTTTTCCCAAGTTACTCCGTCCATTGATTCGGCATAACAAGTAACTTCATTTTCATTTCCATCCTTGCCAATTATCGCCATACCTCTATAATAGGCTCTATACTTTTCGATATCCTTTATTATAGTGAAATAGGCGCTGAACAGTCCCTCCCATGGTTTATCAAATCTGATTACTTCACCCTCATCTCGTGGCTCATGAAGGACCAGCCGGGCATCTACAAGTTTATGAATTAGGTAATGGTCAACAAACAGTTCTCTTCTATTCCCAATATCTAAAACTTTATCACTCTCGGCGAATATTTTTTCATTCTTTTGTCTTGCTAGAAACTGTAAAGTACCATTTACCTCTCTACTGCCAATTTGTTTATTTGCTTGCAGCTTTAATATTCTTTCATCACCTTCCGGAACAACAAAACTTATTCTTTTGGCACTACTCTTAAAAGCTGTTTTGGATCCTCTGTCATTCAGAGTCCATTTCATTGCTCCATCAAATTCAAGCCAATTTAGATTGGGATATTTAACAATAGAAGCTTGAACGGTATCTCCGATGGCCGGCAATTGATTATCTAGACTAATATCCAATGTCTTTGGGAAATTCACTTCCAAAAAGTTTTTATGAGCAGTAGCCCCGTATACTTCAACAAACGCTCCCCAACCTCCGCCGCCTTGATCTATCTTTAACAATATTGGTGTGCGGCCAGGTTTGAGATTTACTTGACATGTGTTTTGCGAACGACTTGCAGATCTGTCACCCGAATAATACGTCATTAGTTTTCCGTTTGCCCACAGCTTACAAGCATCATTTGAACCAATATGCAGTATTACTTTCTGTTCTTTATCACTTTCCAATTCAGTGTATAAGTAAGCGCAAACATTTTTTTTCTCACCGTACAAATCAATTAGATTAATGTATTCTTCTTTCAAATGATAAGGTAAAAACTCTATTTTATTTCCACTAGCAGTTGTTATTACAGTCGATGCAGTTATCTTGGCTTCATTTTCACCGCCCACATGTTCCAAATAATCAGTGGAATATCCATTTCGTTTGGGACCAGCAACACTCGGTAAGTTAACATCAGAACTTGGAAAGGGACCGACCATTAACCATTCTTTGATGAAAATGGGTTTTGTGTCATTAGAAATTACGTTAACATGTCTTTGTGCATTAATAAGATTTATGTTACCGATCAAACTTAATAATATAATTGAGTAGCAGACTACCTGAACAAGACTTATTAATAATGGTACTTTAATTCGGCTGAGAACAAAATTTCGCATAATTATATAAAATCCTTATTGTAGTTATTTATGCATATAAATTTTTCTTATACAATTTGTCTAATGCATTCAGTACAACCTAAAACAAAGAGCGAATTGGTTTCTAAATTGATCTAAATTTCTTCTTAAATATCATTAATCAAATGTGAACATTTCTCTTTAACCTATCACTATTTTGTTCTTTGAATGACTTTCTTCTTTTATCTTATTATTGTATATCCTCAGCTGCCAAATTGTGATATTCGAAAAATTATTTTAATGGACCTTAGATATTATTTGATTAATTTAGAGCCAAGTATTAAAAATAAAATCCAATCAATTTTATGCATTTTTGGCTTAGTAAATCGATTTCATTTTATTAAATTAGCCATTAGAATTTTCATTTACAAACAAAATCATGTTAAGGACTAGAGGATATTTATGAAAATAATAAACTTCGACTGCTTTTCTGGTATCAGCGGTGATATGCTTTTAGGAGCATTTTTGGATATAGGCATAGAGAAAGAGATTTTACTTTCTTTGCCAAAAAAATTAAAATTAGAACAAGTTAAAGTAGATATTAACAAGGTTAATAAGAATGGAATCTCCGCAACAAAGGTTGATATTATCTTTCCGCATGAACATGTACATAGACATTTATCAGATATTGAAAAAATAATTGATGATGGTGAATTAGATGAAAGAGTAAAAATATTATCAAAAAAAATATTCAATAAATTAGCTAAAGCTGAAGCTGATGTTCATGGAACTACACTGGAAAAAATTCATTTTCATGAAGTAGGTGCATTAGATGCAATTTTTGATATTGTCGGTGCATCAAGCTGTTTTGTTGCCCTAGGTATTGAAGCAGCATTTACCGGAACAATCTCCGTTGGTGGTGGAATGGTTAAAATGGCTCATGGCTTGTATCCGGTACCAGCTCCGGCAACCTCTTTTTTGTTAAATGGATTTTCAATTGCTCAAGGTCCTGTTGAAAAAGAATTAGTTACTCCAACAGGTGCCGCTATCTTGTCAGCTCTTGTAAATGAACCGCAAAAAAGGCCATCGTTCACTCTAATTAAAAGCGGCTTTGGTGCTGGTAGTATGACCCATGAAAATGTTCCTAATGTTTTAAGAATTAGTACCGGTGAATCAGATTTAGATGTAACTAAAAATGAAGCATTAATGATAGAAACAAATATTGATGATATGAATCCACAGCTTTATCCAATATTAATTAGTAAATTATTCAGAGCTGGTGCAAATGATGCATATCTGACCCCAATACTTATGAAAAAAGGGAGACCTGCCCATACACTATCAGTTTTATGCGATAAGAAAAATGAGTCTGAACTATTAAAAGTGATATATCACGAGACGACCACTATTGGGGTTCGTTCTTACGAGGTAATAAAGAGCAGCTTAAACCGCAAGTTAATCAAAATGAAAACGTCGTTGGGTGAAATACAAGTGAAAGAGATAACCTTGCCAGACAACAGCATAAAAAGGATGCCAGAGTTTGATAATTGTGTGAAAATTGCAGATGAGATGAAAGTTGCAGTTAAATTTGTATATGACAAAGTTTTTTCTGAAATTAATTAATTTTACTTATCAGCATGACAAGAAAATAGGATTTGTCATTCCGGCCTTGATCCAGAATCTAAAAAGCGCAAAAGCAGATGCTGAATCTAGTTCAGCATGACAAAGCAAGAAAAGGGCATGACAATAAACGAGTTATAAGGAAACTATTACTGTAATAAAATAGTATCTGAGACTCGAATTAAACAGATTAAGAAGATTTAATATTCGTAATATTGAGTATGGACAAATAAAGTAATTAAAAGAAAAATTGAATCTGTAGAATTAGTTGGGAATTACATGAATACAACAGTTGAAAATATATTATGTAAAAATATAGATCCCTCAAAAAAGGAGTTGATTAAAAAACTCAATGCCCTCTTTGATCAATTAAATAAGCTATTACCTGAAAGTGTTATTATAGCTTTCTCAGGAGGTGTGGATAGTTCTTTTCTTTTATGGGCTGCTGAACAAATAAGATTAACAAATGGTGGACGTTTACTTGCGATAACAACTAGTAGTGCCAGTATGCCGGAGCGTGATTTAGCAGATGCTAAATCTTTAGCGAAATTACTTGGAATTGAGCTTCATATTGAAAATAGTAATGAACTCTCATTCCCGGAATACAGCAGAAATGATTCGGAAAGATGCTATCACTGTAAAACTGAGCTATTTCGTATTACACATGATATTGCCAGCAAAAATGATTATAAACATATCCTATATGGATATAATTTCTCTGATATTGGCGATATCAGACCTGGACATAAAGCGGCACTTGAGAACAATATTGTCTCACCATTATTAGAAGCTGAACTTACCAAGGAAGATATACGTTTTGTAATGCAGGCATACGGACTCCCCTTTTTCGATAAAGCATCAAGTCCATGTTTAAGCTCTAGAATTATGTTTGGAGTTGAAGTTACTGAAGAAAGACTTAAAGATATTCAAGTTATGGAAAACATTTTATACGATGGTGGCTTGAAGACTTTCCGGGTAAGAATTAGTAAAAATGATGAGAAATTATTTATTAGAATTGAGGTAGCTCCGAATGAAATGGTGAAAGTTTTAGATTTTAGAGATATTCTACTTACAGAAGGTACAAAACGTGGATACAGATGGGTTACTCTTGATCTTAATGGTTACAAAATGGGTGGTGGTACAATATGACTGAACTTGAATTAAGTAATTTGCTAAAAAATATTGCTGACGGGAAAACCACGATTCCTGAAGGTGTAGCTAAACTTAAAAGTGCTCCGTTTAAATCTGATCCTTCTCAATTTGTTGACATTGATCATCATAGAGAATTAAGGCAAGGATTACCAGAAGTAATTTATGGGGAATCGAAATCAATTGAGCAAGTATTAAGTATTGCTGAAAAATTAAGTAAACAAAAACATGCTGTTCTTTTCACTCGGTTGAAGAAGAAGCAAATAATTGCTCTTAAGGGAAAGTATTCCGATATCAGAATAAACAAGAATGCTAAAACAGCTACTTTAAATTCACCTTCACCCAAAAGTCCTAAGAAAAGTGAGAGCCATGTATTAATTGTTTCCGCCGGGACAAGTGATTTCAGAGTAGTTGAAGAAGCAGCCGAAGTTTGTATTACAATGGAGATTCCGTTCAAAACATTAAATGATGTTGGTGTTTCGGGTATTCATCGTTTATTAAAACATACAGAAACATTACAAGAAGCAACCGCCATAGTAGTTGTTGCCGGCATGGAAGGAGCCCTTGCAAGTGTAGTTGGCGGATTAGTTAGTTGTCCAATTTTTGCAGTGCCTACCAGTGTAGGTTACGGAGCAAACTTTAATGGAGTTTCTGCTTTACTTTCAATGTTAAATTCTTGTGCACCCGGTGTAACAGTATCTAATATTGATAATGGTTTCTCAGCAGCTGTGGCTGCTTGCAGAGTTGTACAAACTGTAGAAAGAAGTAATGATCTTCGTTAGCAATTAATTTAGATATTTTAATAATTTACTTTTTAGTAAATAATAAAAATCAAAAAATGAAAATTTTAAAAGGAACCATGAAATGAAAAAATCAATTTATTTTACTTGCATTTTTTTAATCAATTTGTCTTATTCAATTTTTGCTAGTAATAATGTTTTAAACAATAATCAAAATGATGTGAAATCATCTGATATGGTGAATGTAATTGCATCGATAGAAGTAAAAGAAGGTAAATTGGAACAATTTTTAGATATTTTTAATTCTAACGTACCTAATGTTTTAGCTGAAAATGGTTGCATCGAATATATCCCAGCTATCGATATAATCACTGATCTTTCAGCACAAATCCTGAATAAAAATGAAGTTACTGTAATTGAAAAATGGGCAAGTATGGAAGATTTACAGGCTCATCTTGCGGCCCCACATATGTCAGATTATCGAATAAAAGTTAAAGACCTGGTATCAAAAGTTACACTCAAGGTTTTAGCTTTAGCTGCGAAATAAATTCTTAAAAAACTTGTGATTATTATTTAAATATTGCTGCATTAATCATTTGTATTTAATAATGAGAAGATTACCAATATAATTCTCTAGGAATTTATATTCTTTAAAATGTATTTGAAACATTTTTAGCAATTAGATGTTAAATCAATTAGAGTTGACGTTATTACGAATACAAAAATTGAGGTATAAATATGAGATTTATTTACTCCGTATTTTTTACATTAGTTATTACAATTCCCCTATACTCTCAAATTGACTCCGCTTCAAAAATTGATGTAACAAAAATAAAGATTAACCAATTAGATAAAGATAGAAGAACTCCGCAACATTTGGAATATCTTGATAAGAAAGTACAAGGGTTACCAAATACTCTACCTCAGAATACCGATAAATTTAATATTATCCCTTTACCACCCGCTACTAAGGAAAACAGTAAATTCGAATTATTACCATTATCAAAACTGGAAAACTTTGTCGTGAGGTTACTGAAAGGAAATAATAAGTAGTTAAGAAAAGCTAACCTTTTATTGTAAAAAAGAACGAACAATAAATATCTAATTCCAATCCCAACAAATAATTAAGGAATGATTCTGAAAAAAAACTGAATCAACTTCAGAACCATATCTAAAAGTATTCTTTATTTATTACAAAATTTACTATGTTATCATTTCAATATGTAATATTTCGTTATTCTAAAATTGCAAGTAATAGGTAAGAAAAATGTCGAATATAGAACAACTTTATGCTGAACGACTAAGCCGATACTTAACTGCAATGCGCAATGAGAAACCCGATAAAATTCCCATTCGTCCTTTTGTTGCTGAGTTTACTGCTAAATATGCTGGGCTCACCTGCCAGGATGTTGCACATGACTATGACCTGGCATTCGAAGCTGCGCGCAAATGTGCAACCGATTTTGATTGGGATGCAGTTGTCTCTAATATGGTTTATGTTTGGACAGGATTGACTCAAGCTATAGGGCTAAAATACATAGGAATTCCAGGTATTGATGTTCCACCAGACGTTGGTTTTCAGTATAGGGAGCCTGATGAAAAAAACGCTTTCATGAAATCAGATGAGTATGATGAACTTATTGATGATCCAACAGCTTTCCTCTACTCAAAGTGGCTTCCTCGGGTGTCTAATGATATTGCCGCTATTGATGAACCATCCTCATATCGCAACAACCTGGCCCTGGTTAAAGGTGGTATGGCAATGATGAAGTATTTCACAGATTTCGGACCTCAAAACAATCGACTCCGGACCGAATCCGGAACTGTATCCGCAATCTCAGGAATATTCAAAGCACCATTTGATATAATAGGCGACAAGTTGCGCGGGTATCTGGGACTTACAATGGATATGATTGAAAAGCCTGAAAAAGTCCTTGCCGCGTGTGAAGCACTTATGCCCCACCTATATAATGTTGCTCTTACATCAGCGGACGCCAATAAGCAGGTCCCAATAGGATATTGGATGCACAGAGGATGTATACCATTTGTTTCTGAAGGTCAATTTGAATCTCATTACTGGCCTACAACAAAACCCATCATTGAAGAATTGTGGCGACAGGGACATCAAACTTTATTTTACGCGGAAGGTGATTGGTCTCATCATCTCCAATCTTTCACAGAACTTCCCCACCATAGTATTGTATATCATGTTGATAAAGGGAGTATATTCAGAGCAAGTAAAGTATTAGGTGATAAATTTTGCTTGAGCGGAGGAATTCCTAACACACTCTTATCTTATCAGTCCCCAGATGAGGTTAGAACATTCTGTAAAAAGGTCATTGATAACGTAGCACAAGATGGTGGATACATTATGGATGCTGGAGCTATTATGCAGAATGATACAAAAATCGAGAATATGATAGCACTTACTGATTTCACTCGAGAATACGGAGTTTATTCTTCAGGGGTTTCACAACCTGTTGCTACAAGCCCTAAAAATATACCTGGAACAGATGCTGCATTCGCAAATGGATATGGTATGAATTCGAAACTAAAAACTGCTTCTTGTATTCGATGGGAAGAAAAACTCAAGGAACTTCCAAATATTTCGGGAAATAGTGATCTTGCAAAGAGAGTTTGGGAAGATATTGATTCTCTGGGACACACGTTCATTTGGCACTGTTTACTTTCTTTCTGATAACGACAATGTGAAGTATACAGTTGAAATTGTTTTGTATTCTACTCTAGAGTATAAATATTGTTCCTCGATTATTATAGATTGGTGCAAATTAAAATCACAAATGTTTAAATTAAATATGAAAATTATACTAAATATTATACTGTTAACAACATTTACAACTTCAATTTTTTCACAATCTCAAGAAGTTGTGATAAATGAGTTCCTCGCTTCAAATTCATCAATAAATATTGATTCGGATTTTAATTCATATTCAGATTGGCTCGAACTTTATAATCCTCAGAGTTATAATGTCGATTTAAGCAACTGGTTTTTGACCGATAATTTGAGTGATTCTACAAAATGGCAAATTCCTACTGGTACTCTAATATTACCTGGCGAGTATTTAATCTTTTGGGCTGATGGAATAGATAGTACTTTACAAAATTTTCATACAAATTTTAAGTTATCCCAAACTGGTGAAGAAATTGGATTATACAATTCTAATAATGAACTTATTGATAGCATTGTTTACGGAAATCAAACTGTAGATATTTCTTTTGGTCGTCAACCTGATGATGGATTGGTTTGGTATTTTTTCGATTCCCCTACTCCCGGGGAACCTAATAGTACTTCAATATTCTTAAAAGTTAACGCTCCACTGTTTTCTTTACCTGCAGGATTTTATGCTGATAATCAGATTTTGGAAATTTCAACAGACGATCCATTAGTTACCATCCGTTATACAATTAATGGAAATGAACCAACCGTTAGTTCTCTTATTTATTCAACACCAATTACTATTCAATCTCGAGTGGGCGAAGTAAATGTATTCTCTGAGATTGAAACTAACAAAGATCCTTATGAATGGTTACCAGATTGGGAACCACCGTCGGATGAAGTTTTCAAAGCAAACGTGATTAGAGCGCGTGCATTTAAGGACGGATATAATCCGAGTGAAATAATAACCAGCACATTTTTTGTTGATGAAAATATTTTTCTGAGGTATTCAACTTTGCCGGTAATTTCAATTGTCTCTGATTATAAACATTTATTTGATTATAGCACTGGTATTTATGTTCCGGGTGTAAATCATGTGCCTGGGAGAAGCAGCAGTGGGAACTACTTTGAGGATTGGGAAAAACCAGCTCATATTGAATATTTTGATATTTCTAGAACTTTAGGATTTTCTCAAGATGTAGGGATCAATGTACAAGGTGGAACATCGCCTGCTAGTCCGCAAAAAGGGCTGCATGTAATTGCACGAAGTGAGTATGGTAAAAATAGAATTAGTTATCCCATTTTTAAAAATGATCCCTCAAAAGCAAAGGAACTTAAAGAATTTAAAAGATTCATTATTAGATCATGGGGCAGCCTAATTGGAGGTGGATTATTAAATGACGCCTACTCTCACAGAATAATGGCAAAAAATGATCTTGACATACAAGGCTATCAACCAGCCGTTGTATTTATAAATGGTGAATATTGGGGATTACATTCCTTACGAGAAGCAAATAAATTTTCTTGGTATTATCAAGATCATTATAACATAGACAGAGATGATCCAGGTTACGATATCTTAAATCACTCTTCAAAGAATGGTTTTCCTTATGCTAATGTTGAGGAAGGGGATGCTGTCCATTGGGCCAAAATGATTCTTTATATTAAAACAAACGATATGAGTTTGGCAGAAAATTATGAGCATCTAAAATCAATGATAAATATGGAGAACTTTATTACATATTTAGGACACTGCATGTATATTGCCAAGTGGGATTGGCCTAATAACAACGATGCAAGTTGGCGTCCACGAACTGAAGATGGAAAGTGGAAATGGATACAATATGATATGGAAACCGGATTGGGAGCTGCAACCGCATTGGGAGCTCAATACGCAATGTTGGGACCACAATTAAATATGGTAAAAGTAGTTACGGAAGGTGTAGATATTCCCGGATTCAGTAAATATGGGCCTCACCCAATTGTGGAACAAATTTTTAATAATTATGAATTTAGAGATTCATTAAATAATTGGTTTGATTATCATTTGGCACATGAGTTTAGTCCTGATTCAATGAATTATTTACTTGATGAGATGGCTGCAGAATTAAAACCATATATGGAAGAATATATAAATAGATCGCCTTATATTGGGGAATTATATGATGGTTGGGAGAATGCTATTGAACAAATAAGAGAGTTTAATAATTTACGTCCGGATTATATGAGAGAACATTTACTTGATATCACTGATGTTGATGCAACTACTTTTATAAATTATAGCCTTCATCAGAATTACCCTAATCCTTTTAATCCCGTAACAAAAATTCAATATTCCATCCCAATCGTAGTGGCAAGTCATGACTTGGCCGTAAAATTAAAAGTTTATGATGTCTTGGGTAGAGAAATAATAACTCTAGTTAACGAAATAAAACAACCTGGGAATTATGAAGTAAATTTTGATGCTAAAAATCTAGCGAGTGGCTTGTATTTCTATACAATAAATGCTGGCGAATTTAGAGATGTAAAGAAAATGATATTATTGAAATAAAAATAAATTTCAAAGCCCATGTTCTGCAATTTATCACTTAAAGCAACATCCACTGCATGTTCTCGAACATCAACTTTTACTCCAATTATGCTTCTCTACGAATACACTGAGCAAAAAAGGTTGTAGATAAAAAAATAATAGAAACAGAATAAAGTTTTTATTTATCATAACTATAACTTTTAGTTAATACTATATTTACTAAAGAATAACTTATCTTTGTAATAATTGATTATTTTAATTTATTGTTTTGAAGATTAGTTAAAAATATTTTTTTTATTAGTCTAAATTGAATCTCTTTGTGGCGAAGAAGTTTTAAGATTGAATTCAACTTCGCTTAGTGATAATAAAAATTTATTACGTAAACGTATTTTTTCCACTATTGAAATTAACGATCATAATGTGTGGGAAATGACCTACAATAATCCGGAAATATATAAATGGTTATTACAATTCAAGAAAAATTACTAACTCAACATTTGTATGCCTATTGTAATTATATTGGCAGCCATAACAAACTAGATGCTTTTATATTGAATTATTAATAATTAATTGGATCGAATATGCGTTCGAATTATAAACCTTTATCAAACGAACTCTCATTGAAAGAAGCTGCAAAAATAAAAGATGAGATTGAAAAAATTATGCATCTCCACATTAATGCAAAAGACGCTGCTTCTGCTTTAAGTTGTTACGCAGATAGCGCAACTATAGCAAGTAACGGTTTTTTATATCCTTCGTTCGATTTGTTTGAAAGAGATATTAAATTATTCTACAAATCGCTAAGTAAAATTAATCTTGCGGTTTGGGATGAGATTTATCTTGAGATTATTAACACAAACTCAGCCTTAGTAACTGCAAAATTTCGATGGATTTCCACCGATAAATCAAACGAAGAAACAAATTTACAAGGAGTATGGTCAGCTTTATTTATAAAAATTAAAGGTGGCTGGAAAATGAGAGTTCGTCACGAATCATTTGCCCAATAAAATGAATAAATATACTGATATTAAACAAGCAGAATTCAGCAAAACAATGAAGAGGCTGTCATTCCGAACTTGTCTTGTCCGCCTGAATCTTAGGTCTATTCTTGTAAGTTCACAAGGATTAAAAATAAAATAGAGTCATCCAATTTTACCCCGGCTTGGCAAATTATCATTTATTCTTCTTAATAGTTGGCTGCACTAATTCGTATTAGGACTCTTCTCTAAAATCTGAATATCTGCCCTCGACTTGCAATGCAATTTTTACTATTTGGGATGTTCGGTTTTTCCAGTACCACCCATGTCTTCCATCATAGAACGCTTTTAAGATACCTTGATCACTATTTTTTGTACCTTTGTTGTAATTATGGTACTCACCGGAATCGGTGTGTGCATCGAATTTTAACTCTACTCCATCTGTAAACCAAGTATAATTTACCTCATCACCCTCTTTCATGTATAGCTTTAATTCTTTTCCTTCATTTGGTTTAAGAGAAATGACCATTTCACCATTTTGGATTTTAACATTTTCTTGGTTCTCGTACGTTTTTGATGTTAAACTTTCTACTAACTCCGAATTGGTACTTTCTTTCAATTTAATTGAAGCAGCCTCTTCAGCAAGAGAAGTTTTAATTTTACCCATCTTAGTTAAATCAAGCATTTCACCCACACCAGAAGGGTCAATCCCATACTCAGCAGGAAGTACTGTAGTTATTAGAATAACAGCTGCAATACAAATTGCAAGGACAGTTGATTTCACCAATTTTTTGGTTGAAGGGAGCTCGACATTTGATATAGATTTATTATTATCCATTATATTTATCCTTTATAAATTGTTTACGAAACAAAATATCCTACAAGTTGATAACCTACAAATATAAAGCCTCCAACCATTAACACCACATTAGCTCTATACGCGTTTTTAATAAAATTTCCAAAACGCCGCCAATAACTAATCAAAATAAATATGATTGTTAAACCAAGTACTTGCCCAAGTTCAACTCCTACATTAAATGCAAAAAGATTTGGGATCAATCCATCTGATGATATTTTATATTCCAAGATTTTAGTTGCTAAACCAAATCCATGAATAAGCCCAAAAACATGCGTAGCAATTTTTGTGCTTGGTTGAAATCCAAACCAACGCTTATAAGCACCCATATTATCTAATGCTTTATATACAATCGAAAATCCGATAATTGCATCAATTAGATAAGCATTTATATTTATGTCCAATAGAACACCAGAGATAAGAGTAATCGAATGGCCTAAAGCAAATAGTGTTACATAAATGCTAACATCCTTTAAGCGATACAGAAAGAAAATCACACCAAATAAAAATAATAAGTGGTCATAACCAGTGACCATATGTTTTGCACCTAAATAAATAAATGGCAGGATCATTCTGCCTGAACTTTCCTGAATAAAACCCTTATCTCCTTCAGTAACACCATGTGCATTAGCATCGCCTATAAGAATAAAAAGAAAGAAGAGTATATTTAATGCAATGAACCAATTAGTTTTATTTATTTTCTGAATAAAAAAGTCAATCATAAAAATTCTCCCTCATTGTCTTTTTTTTTTGTTTAGGAATTATCAGAATCTTGAATTCACAATATTATTGTAAATACTACCAAAAGTATAACTTATTCCTGATCTCATCCAATATGAATAATCAGTTGCTAATTCATTTCGTCTAAGTAAAATTTCATCCAAGTCTAGATCTCTAGCTGGGAGTGATAATTGGTCATGGATCATAGAATAACCCACACCCCATTCCAAGGAAAGTCCCTTAAATATATTTACGGATATATCACCCCAAAATCTTAATCTTCTTTTGCTAAAATCATTTAAATGTGATGAATATTTTATTGTTGCCTCCAATTCCCCCCAAGGCTGAATAATCTCAGTTGTTATACCAATGCTTTGTCGTATTAGGAACTCTTCTAATTTATCGTAAATAGTGATTTCATTATAGAATTGATTTACAAATCTTACTTCATAGTTTATCTTTATCTCCCTATAAGTAGATTCACTATAGGGGTATATGTTGTATTCTATAGCAGGTGCTAAGCCATAACTAAGTTCAATGTTACTATATGTTGAAGAAGAACTATAAACTACACCGCCCAACGACCAGTGATCTGAAATAGATTTAACAGCAAATCCACTCGCTGACCATCTTCTAGATGAGGCTGAATAGCTATCCTCTCCCGGATAATTATAATTTTCTTCATCGTAATTAATCCCAGCATTAAATCGAAGTTTCCAATCTTCAGTGATTCTATTGGCATTTATATTTCCACTCAAATAATAGGAATCTTTAGATTCTTCCCCACTAAAATTTCCTCTTAATCGAGTTTTAAAAACCCAGTTGTCCCAATTGTCTTCAACATTTTTTATTTCCTTATTCATTTTAAATTTAACATCGAATAAATCTGCAAGCGGAGTCTTTATCATAAAAGGGAATAACCCATTTGTTAATGTTTTAGTAAATCGGTCTCTTATTATATCCTGCGTTTCTGTGCTTAAAGTATTAAATTTCAAAGTATCGTTAGTTCCCGCGAAATCATCTCGCCCAATAAAAGTAAGAGTGTACTCCCTACCATCACTACCCGTTCTATTTCTAGTCACTAATATATAAACATCAGCTTCTTGTCTTTGGTTTACATAATTCACAAATTTAATATTTTTTCTAACATGATTGAGATCAAAACCGTAACCATCTAAATAAATATTTGGAGCGACATCTAAAATGTTAATGTAATCATTATTTTGTGCATAAATCATTTGCGAAATTTGGCCAATTAGAATTACAAATTTTAAAAGACCAATACAGTACTTTATCATATTCCCCCTAACATAAAAACCATTTATAAAAAGATGCAAATGATACAATCCTTTACTCTATTTAATTTCATACCCATAAATTACTGGACTAGAATCCGCACCCCAATTATCAGAGCCATAGTGATTACTAGAACCTTCAACTCCAATTGCAATATCTATTTTTTGGCCCAACTGCACTAACGGATTACCTGATTTATCTTTAAGAAATCCAGCCAATTCAACCTTTACTTCCACTTCTGAACCATCCGGAGAGAGAGCAATTATTATATCCTCACTCGTTCCTTCAGTGTAATCATGAGTAATAGAGCGAGAATCGCTATTGTGTACATATTCAATTTTATAACTTTCTCTTTTCTCTCCTTCTCTCCCTTTTGAAGCATAGTAGGATGGTCCTAAGGTCAACTCCCCACTTAACACTTCCTTCTCAGCCCCAATACCTGTAAACCCGAAAAACGTTTTTACAAATTTATTACCAATAAATTCGAATTGAGCTTCACTGTCATCGCCTATTGGAATACCAAAGTAACAATTATCATCCCTTGTAGGTGGATAACCTGTAGATGCGTCTCGATCAACATCTATATATGAATACCAATAGTATCTTCCCTTTTCCCCAGTTCTGCCATGAGCTCCGGCAACTCTGGAATACAAGTAGAGGTATTTGTCATCATTTTTTACTTTAATATCTAACAGGTCTGTGTCAGGGTTTGAGAAAAGATAGGACACGTGATCTCCAGCTTGGTCTGACACCCCATGTATATTCCGCCAATCTGAAAAATCTCCATCAATTTCAATTTTCTTTGTCTTAGGTATGTAATTATCACTTATTTTTACCACATCTTTATTTAAATAGAGTTCATCGCCTTTAGAAATTACATTACTAGAGAATTTTCCTTCAAATGTTACGGTAATAACTTTCCCATCTGCAGGTTGACTACAACCCTCTATTAGATCTGGTTGATAGCCTTCTCTGCTTTTTGCTATTTTTGAATCTTTCAATTCACAATTAGCAATTTCTATTTTATTTCCATCCATAATTCCGTAAAGGAGTAAAGATGAGTTTGCAGAATTACTCTCTATTTCAAAACTTACGTTGTTTAATAGTTTGCCTTTTTGTTCATAAATATTAATTGGTAGAAAACTACTACTAGAAGATTTAGCAACCTCTCCATTACTATCATCTATTTTTAATAGTTTCCATTCAAAAGGATCAAAAATAATTTGTTCATTTGGGATCTGTAGTATTGGAAATTCTTTAGAATCTATTCCTACCAATTGAGATTCAAATCGACCTTTATTATCAATCTTCCCGACCGGTCTTTCGTTAAATTTTGAGGAGTATCCGCCAACGATTAGATTACCATCTTCTTCGTACACACGGCCATCCCAAATTGGGGAAGCAACATTTACAGAATTATTTTTTATTATAGTTTCGACAAAAAAATCCAAATTCATAAGTTCGGCCGAACTCTTAATACTAATTTTTCCATTTTTTCTATTAACATCTTCTTTTATAATACTAACAGAAAAGTATGGAGTAGATTGTTTTTTAGAATTTTGTGGAAATAATCCATTAGTTTTTAAAAAAGTCTGAAGTGAAGGAGATCCATTTCCATCCAAATAATTGGATTGAATTACTGAGATCGGATTTTTAGTAAATGTTCTTGTTTCATGTACTTTTGTATTGTTTAGGTTAACTTGAGCAAGCAAACTATTACTGACAAATATTAATATAGAAATTGTTAATAATGTGATATGATTTTTAGTTTTAATTATACCCATGATACATTCCTTGTTAATTTTTTATCTTTATACATATAGTTTATTAACTATCATTCATTTTTTGCAAAATCTTTCAATATTTATTCTTTTATAAAACCTGTATAAAAACACACTATTTTATAAAATAAGAAAACTAATTTTCCTTTAAAATTTGGCGATACTTGTCTAAAAAAATTAGATATACCTAATTGGAATGCTAAACATTTAGTGGGGGCGAACTATTAGCTGCAAAATGGACGGACCTCTCCCAAAACGCTTTATAAAAGAATCTAGCAAAATTCATTATTTCATTTTTTTTATCAACTTCTTCTATAAAGTCATCTTGTAGTTTTATATTCTCATGCGAGATTATGATTTCGAAATTTTGAGATTGTTGATTGATAATGGGTGTATTGAATGCATAATTATGAGTGTGAGAAGACGCTGGATTAATAACATAATCAACATTATTTAATTCATTTGAATTTAATTTAAGAATGTTTGCTAAATGTGAATGTAGTGTAATTCTCGTTTCAGTTTGTCCCCATGTCTTTAAGGGATGTTCATGTATGAAAGGAGAAAGGAAATAGAAGTTCAGATAGAAAATAGCTGAAATAAGAAAAACTGAATTATATTTTCGAATTATCTTAGTCATAAAAAATCTTTACTTAGTCTAAAATAGGATATAATGTTCGAATAATCAATAGAAAATCGATTGTTCCAATATAAGTTTAACATAATAATTTACATATGCCGTAAAACGAACATAACATAGATCATTATAAACAATTAATTAAATCAAATATATCCTAAAACAGCTAATTAAAGTACTTTTGCTCCAATTAAAGATATATTCAACTTTGTATTAAGTTAGTATTTGAATTTTTGGTTTATAACAAACAATATTTATCATTTATGAAACTAGAACAATAGAAATTTGGAGAATTTTCTAATTCCATAAATGATATTTGTTATTATCTTAATTGGCAATGATTTCTTGAATTATTAGACCATCAGTCTAACTCTTTTACAAAAATATTTCTAAATGATGCTTTTGCATCACTATCATGGTTTTGTAATCCTATGTAACCGGATTCAGAAAAGAATTTTATTTTACCACGTGGTTCTGCGTTCCAATCATTCACTACCTTACCGTTAAGCTCAACTTTATAATTATTTTCATTTAATGTTATTCGGTAGTGATTCCATTCACCAGAAGGAAGAGTAGCATTAAGTTTAACAGGTTCAGCATCATATATGGCTCCTGTTCTATGGCTTGCACTGGGATGATCATCATCAATTTGGATTTCAAATGAATTATGAATATAATCATTGCTAGTTAACATATCTGGAACTCTAACAAATACACCTGAGTTTGTCTCTGGAGCAAGAGATTTAAATTCTAAATCAAGAATAAAATTGCCATATTTTTTTGCAGCAAACCAGAATAATCCCATTCCACCACTAGAAGTTAAGACTCCACTATTTCTCTCTAATTCAAAATAACCTGGTCCGTAATGATTCCAACCATGTTTGTTATAATTACCATTATCATCACAACTTAAAATTTCATCAAATCCTTGATAGTAAGTAATACTTTTAATGTATTCCAATCCCTTAGCAATTGAAGCACTTGGATCTGGTTGCTCATCACTTCTTTCATGTTCAATTGAAAGTGTTCCTCTATAATTTTGTAGAGTTAGTTCTGCTAAAATATCACGAATATTTGCCTTTCCTGAACCAAACGGTACATCTTGAGCTTCTTTCACTCCAAATTGGTCTAGATCTTTTAGGTGCATATTACTAATCCTACCCTTAAAAAGTCGTAATGCTTCAACTGGTGTAACACCACTTCTAGTCCAATGCCCGGTATCACCGCATATTCCAATTCTCTTATCTAAACCTTCAACATTTTTAAGAACTGTTTCAGGATTCCAATATTTTGATGGTTTTGGATGATTATGTATTCCTACTTTAATTTTATATTCTTTCACCATCTTATCAATAATTGAGTAGTCATCATACTTTGGCTCAAGCACTAATACTTTTATTCCCATCTTTTTGACAAATTCAAATGTTTCCCTGGCAGCAGCTTCATTATTTTCAAAATTTGTAACTCCAAAAGCTTTGAGAGTGATTCCATATTCTTTAAGTTTTTCTTTTACTATTTTCATATCAGCTTCACTCATTCCAACACCGAATTTTTTATCATCGTTATCCGGAAATAACTTCTGACCAGGAAACGCTTCCAAATATTTTATTCCCAAGCATTTAACTTTATCAAGAGTTTCCATAAACGACAGTTTTCTGAATGTCCAACATTGCATAGCCATTGGTATTTCTTTAATCTTTACTTCTTCATAATTAGTATTTGCAACCGCTTCTTTAACATCTGCTAAACTTTTTTGTGCAAAAATATTTGATGCAAAAACAACAGAAAGCAAAATGATTAAATATTTCATCTTATTCATAAAATCTCCAGTATTATTTATTTAATTTTGGATTCCACTCACCTTTAGCAACTTTGGGAATAAAGCTATCCAAGTTATCTGGAGGGAATTTAATAGTTTTTTCTTCTTCGGCACTCATGTATGCAGTCATTAATATCTCAGTTACATTCACACCATCACTAAAATTTTCTTCCGGTCTTTTTCCATTTAAAAAAGACTGAACCATATGTCTATTTTCAACATCGTAACCATAAGCATTTTCTTCATTACTAACAATTGGCATTAGTCCACCTTCTGCATTTTGCTTCTCAACTAAGTCTTCACCAACATTTCCACTAATGGCTCTACTAAGAAATATTTTCATATCTGTGTCTAACGAATTGATTGCAAGTGAATACTCTGGCCCGAGCACTTCCATACTTAGTCTTAGTCCTGCTCCAACAAAGGCCCAAGATGTAGTTGTTTCTACAAGAACTTTTGCACCTTTCTCGTCTCTATATTCAATAACGGAACGGGCATAATCCTCAGCTGGTCTATTGATGTAATCAACTTTTCCATTACTATTCTCAGACAATATATTAGCATACTTTGGGTTCTGCCATTTTAGACATTCTGTATGAGCTGTAACTTTCACGGGTGTGAGACTTTCACGCGGTTTGCCAGGTTCCGTAAGCAAATGACGACCAACCTCAACTGAATGACACATCATGTCATTAAGAACTCCTCCACCCTGAAGTGATCCTTCCCAAAACCAAGGCATGTGAGGGCCACTATGCTCTTCAGCAGCTCTAGCCAAATATGGCCTGCCCGCAAAGTTAGCACCTCTCGTCCAAATTAATTCTTTACCCCTAACTGTTGTTGGAGAAAATATTTGATCTTCCAAATATCCATCTAGCAACTTTGCTCGTTGAGCTAATTCTAACATTCTTTTTGCTTCGTAAACATTTCTACCTAAAGGTTTTTCACATGCGACTCCAATCAACTCGCCTTTACCCGATTCAACAGAGTCTACAATTTCTTCCATTATTTCGAGTCTGGTAAAATTTGGTGCCAAAATCCATACTGCGTCAATATTAGGGTCAGCAACTAACTCTGCTACTGAGTTATGAATTTTAGGTGCTCCAACATTTAATTGTTTGATAAGAGATGCCGCTTCATTGGCATTATCTGGATTTTTATCAAAAATCCCATTTATATC